>Ga0081539_10001758_pt1 | contig 34544 bp, 37 predicted proteins | sample TabmetS4T2R2_FD_71023 | JGI IMG/M metagenome (GOLD analysis project Ga0081539, IMG submission 71023) | Tabebuia heterophylla rhizosphere microbial communities from the University of Puerto Rico - S4T2R2 | ecosystem: Host-associated > Plants > Roots > Rhizosphere ... | reverse complement strand
TCGTCCACGCGCAGCGTCAGTTCCTGTTGTTGGGGCTTCCCGTAGGCATCGGGTTCACGAGGGTTGCCATAGCGAAACGTCACCTGCTGCCCGTCAAAGCTCACCAAGCGATGGTCCTTGATCGGCCCGCCGCGCACGTAGCGAGCGAGATACTTCATGACGCCCCGGCCATGGGGGTAACGTTCAGCGATGCGAATGTTCCATTGCTGCCGCGCCGCCTCCACGAGCACGCGGCGGACACTGTCGTCTTCCCAGTGCGGTGGCGTGGTAAGCTGGCCCGTCAGCCACAACGTCTCGATCGCGCCGAGCACCTTGCCCCGCAACAACGCGCGGACCACCGCCACCGGCAGCAGATAGCCCGTGCGCACGGCACGCCACTGGCCATCGGGGTCCAGGCCGCCGCCGCTCACTAAGCAATGCACGTGCGGATGGAGCGTGAGCGTGCGGCCCCACGTGTGCAGCGCCGCGAGAATCCCAGGCGTCGCGCCCAGCCACTTCGGGTCGCTCAGCAACGTCAGCAGCGTCTCCCGCACGCTGCCAAACAGCACCTCCGTCAGCGCCGCGCGGTTCCACTGCCACAGCTCATGCAGCTCACTAGGCAGGGTAAAGATCACGTGAAAGTGGTCGGTGGGAAGAAGCTGCGGCTGCCACCGGTCCAGCCACTGGCCAATCCGCTGGAAACAACAGCGCGGACAGGCGCGATGGCGGCAGGAGTTGTACCAGATCTCCGTGACGTGGCCCGGCGGACAGCGCCGCACGTGCCCCCCAACGTGGCCGTGCGACACTGCATCACAGCGCGTGCTGCTCTCCACACGCGGCGCGGGCTCTGGTGCGCTGCGCCATACGCCGCAAAGCTGGTCTGGAGAATGTCTTGTAACGTCACGGCCATAGTACAAACTCACAGTGACTTCACGAGCTGTTTGTGGACGCTTCGTCCGCTATGTCCAACGCACACGCGCACCGCGAGCTGCCCAACCGCGACCCTTCAGGTTTAGTCCAAACCGCAATAGGGCCGCGATGCGGTGGCGCGCCTGGTTGGGCGGCTGTTCCACAGTGGTCACTCATCGCCGTTACTCGTCGGCGTACGTTGTCCGTTCTGTGCTATTGCTTGGGAATGAAATCGTCCTTTACATATTGATAAATGAATAAGACACATTCTTCCGATCCGACACATGTGTCCCCGTGCATTCTCATTCCCGGCTGAAATACGTACGAGCCCGGCGGCAGATCCTTTTCCTCCCCACCCTCAAAGGAGTGCCGCCACGTGCCGGTCAGATTCATGCCGTGATAGTCCCCCGTGTGCGCGTGAATCGGGGCGACAAATCCGGCAGGGAACTTGAAGAGCATCGCGGAATCTCCTTTCTGAGGATCTCCCCACAGGACCACCATCTTCACCGGCGAGCCCGGTCGCCTTTCCCGCCATTGCAGCTGATCGGCGGCGGTCATCGTTCCAGCTTTTTCACTCCCAGCGGCATAGCCAAGTCCGGCAGCAGCCAGCAGCGAAAGACCAAAGAACAGCGATTGCTTCATCATGAGATTGCTCCTCGTTGAGTCTGCGGTAAGAGACCTATCTAAAGTGATAATGGAAAGGAATCGTTACGGCTCGCCTCCGGTATGACGCCCAACGCCCGGCGCTCACGGGCCACGGCCAGACCATGGCCTCTCGGATTTCTCCAGAATCGCAATATGGCCGTGGTCCAGTGGAGCGCGTTTGTTAGGCACTGCTTGCCTTGCGCTTTACCCATCAAGGCTTACGCCCGGCGACGATGCTCCAATAGCCGAAGGTCGGCTTTACCTCGACCTCGATGAATCCCGCCTCGGTGAGCATCTCGGCTAACTCTGGCCCCGAATACTGTTCCCCTTCCGTCCATACCAGCATATTGATGCTGGAAGCCGCCACTGGAAACGGCCCCGTCTTCTCGTCGTTATAGAGCATCTCATGGATCATGAGGCGCCCACCGGACGCCAGAGATTCAAAGCTCTTGCGGGTGAGAAAGCGGCACTTCTCCGGCGTCCAGTCATGGTAAATCATCGAATAGAAATGGAGATCTGCCGGTGGGAACAGATCGTTCCACATATCCCCCACCTGCGTGCGGATCCGGTCCTGTAAGCCGTAACGGGCGATGAACTCTTGTGCCACCTCACATACCGGTGGGGTATCAAAGACGACCGCGTGGAGGTCCGGCCACTTCAGCGTCGCACCAATGCAATGCGCACCCGAGCCGCCCCCGATGTCCAGCATCAGCCGCTGTCCTGTGAGGTTCATGACTTCCGGCCACGCCAGCGCAGCCCCCATGCTGGTACTGTGCATGGCGCGCGTGAAGGTGCGCGCCAACTCAGCTTGCTCGTCGTGCGATTTGAACATCTCTCCACCCCGACCATAGCCTTGGGGCACATCCGTCACGATGGCTTTTTTCACGTTCTCGAACGACCAGACAGAGTAATTGTTGATGAGGAAATCCAGAATCGCGCCAAAATAGGTGGGGCTGCTTTCCAAGAGATAGTCTTCCGCCACGAGGGTGAGCGCATAGCGGCCGTCTTGCACCTGTACCAATTCCAGAGCCGTGCACACGCTCAGCAGCGCTTGAGCTGGGCGGCGGGCGATATGGAGCGCCTCACAGACCTCCGGCAGAGTCCGCGGTTTCTCAGCCAGCAAGGGAAAGAGTTTGAGGTCATGGGCCACCAGGATCGCCGGATAGCCCGATAGAGCAAGGTCCACATTCCACAACGGACGCTCATCCGTCCGCGGTTTACGAATGGTTGCAGAGTTGGGTTGGCTCATAACCTCCTCCTTCTTGTGAATAGGCATATGTAATTATCGCAAGCAGTGCCTAACGCCCCCGCGCACCGCGAGCTGCCCAACCGCAGCCTTTCACGTTCAGCAGAATGCGCTCGCGGGCAGCGATGCGGTGGCGCGCGTGGTTAAGCCTCCTACCTCAGAATGGAGACGGCCCAATAACTTCCCAGCCGTGGCGGCGGAAAATTTCCTCACCCTCCGGATCGTTTACTATCTCTGCAAACGGGCGCTGTAATCGGCTTAACTCCTCAAACACTTTCCCTGCCTCGGCCGGGGTGTACATGAAGATGGCTCGCCCCGTGTCACTACCACTGTTCTTCCAGGCGTGTGGAATGTCGCGCGGCATGAAGGCGCACGCACCCGGCCCGCCCGCACTGACCTGATCGCCGATTTGGAAGGTAAATTCCCCACTCAGGATGTACATCACCTCATCGCTGTTGTGGTGGAGGTGGAGCGGCGTTTCGGTGCCGGCGGGCGCGACTTCCTCGAACACCATGATACTCTCCCCAGTTTGCATGCTTTGCAACTTGAGCGCAGCCGCTCTCCCGGGGGCTATGTTCCACACTGGCTCCTGACCAGGAAGCGTGGTGACCCCATCTGTATGCGTTGCCATGTGCTCATCCTCCTTTCAAGAAAAATGTTTACGCCTCACAATACGAGAGGCTTAACGTCTCACATCAGCGGCCGGCCAAGGAGCGGCGCGAAGCGACGCTTGGACGGTCCGCTGCATGTTAAGGTTAGCCGGATCCTGTGCGACGAAGATCTGCTTCGATAGTTTGTTCAATCGTGGAAGAAGCCTCGTGAAATGGGTTGGCGAATCTCGCCTTAAAGGTCGACTCGAATGCTTTTGCCGTGAAGTCGTCCAACTTCGGTCTGTTAGCAATGGCGACTGCTCGGTCTCTCCTCTGCAGCAGGGAGTCGTACTCAGTGACTAACTCGCCAAGATAGTGCTCCATGGACCGAAGATTCTCTGAAACCGATTGAGGGATGACTCCCTCACGGGCCGCGGCGTGAGCAGCTCGTTCTAGTCGCTCTAAGTTAAGCTGAATATCACTTAGGTCCTCGAGCAACTCAACGTACTTTGAGTATTCCAGACTTCTGTTTTCTGGGTCGGTAGCAGCACGAAGCTGGCGTCGAATTTGCTTGGTCCGCGCATACATCTCTCCCAATTGTTCGGACAGATCGGTTCGTAGAAGATCACGCCTGGCAACCCATGCCTTTCGGCGCTCTTCATACTCATGAACCAGTATCGTCACTAAACCTCCAATGATCGCGACGGCCATTACCTGAAGCATTGACTTCGCAGCCTCAATCTCAAGCAGTCTCTGACCTTCGTTTGTGGCACGCAGGTAAAGGAGCGCGAAAACTGCGGTTGCGACTAAGAAAAGTCCAAGAAGGGGAGCGCCAAGTCGTCTGATGAACGGGTGTTTGATCATGATGGCTCCGAGGGACCCGAAGACGGCTAACCATTGATTAACATGCCCTTTTGCCTTGATAATATGATATTGGTTGAGTTTTCAGGCTTTTTTGCCTCGTGCCTATTATCAGTAATCTCACAGCACTCTGATGGCGCCTTGATATGCCGGGCGCGACACGAAGTCAACAATCAAACCTCCTCGCTGCAGTTCGTCCGGGGCCACGGCCTGCGCTCACCTACAGCTCTCTTTCCCGCGGAATTAGTGAGCGGACCGCTTGGCCTTCTGCCGTCTCTCGCGCCCCAAGCCCTCAGTGAAAGACACCGCCACCGCCAATGTAGCCGCCCGCAGTACCTCCTGCTACTGGCACCCTACTGGACAGCGCAAACTTCAAGGGAAGGGGAGAACGACGCGGCTGTCCCCGAGAATTTTGTCCTGGGTGAGGGAAAAAGTCGAGGCGGGGAAAACACCACCGGCGCCCGCGTCAGGAGCGCCGATACGACGAGCACCGTCACCCCGAGGGGCAGCGCGTGGCCACGCGCGACAATCCACCGGATAGAGACGTTGGGCGTCTCACCATGAGGGATTGAGATCGGTTTGAGCCCCCACTGCGTTGGGAGGAGGGCTTTTGTCAAGCGCGTACGGCTTTCCCTTCTTCACCGTGCGGGCATGGATCGTAGCCCGGAGGTATCCCCCGTGTCGGTCTTCCCGTCTCGCCCACCCCGCACATGGGCCTTCCCACTTGTCCTCTCCTTCGTGACTCGTCTTGCTCTTGACGATGACTGGGCTATCTCCGGTGGCTACGCTGGTTGGTTGCTTCGCCGCGAACATCGTGCGCTCGGGTAACTTGACGCCGAACCGCCGCTCGATGACCTCATCCAATTTGCCCTCGCTCAGAATCTGAATCCAGACCGCGTAATTGGTCTCGGTCTTGTCACCAGATTTCTCTGCTTCCCACAAACCCTGGTTTCTTCCTAAGAGCTCAAGTGCCTTGATCTTATCGTGAAACTCAATCGATTTCCGTGCCACCCCACCGTCTTTGTTGTAGGTGAACGTGATCTTCTTGACGGTGGCACGTTCCTCTTCAGTCAACTCCTTCGAGTCCTTGAAGACCATCGCGCCATCGTTCCATTCGACAACGCGACCAGGGTCGAAGTGGGCGATCCGCGCAGCATCACGCAGAGTGCGGAAATCAGAGAGTTGCTCCTTGTACACGAGATCAACGATCGCGTCTTCTCTTGTCCCGCGTTTGAGCCGCTCGATATGATCGTCGTACAAAGCCGCACGTTGGACCCAGGCGTATCTTACGCTCCAGAGCTGCAATTGACGACGATAGGAGGGCTTAGCGCTAAGCTCTTTGATGACGCGGCTGAGGCTCCGTCCGCCAACAGGCATGTCACGGTAAACGCAAAAAATCGCATGGGCGTGCACCGGCTCTTCTTCCCGCCGCTCCCATGGCTGTTGTTCTTTCTCGATCTGTGTATTCGCGTTCATATAGGATTCCCCAAGCGTGTGCTAATTGGCGTATTTGTGACGGTGTTGTGACGTATGCCCCCACTGCTCAAATAGGCTTGATGCTTCTCTGTATCCAGGAATACCACGCAGCTCGGCAATAGGGTCTTTCTGTCCTTAGAGGCCCATCGGCACCCGTTGTGTGGTCAAGGGTCTCAATATAGGGGATCGTTCCTAAGTCACAGGGGTGCCGTTCCTTCTTCCTTTTCTTGGCGCACGGCGGTAAGGAACGCTGCAAGCGTTGTCCCTTCGAGGATGGCATGACCCACAAGTGTGAAGCCGTGGCCATCGTGTAGCGCCTTGGGCTGATGGAGTTCAAGCTTCAGCCGGTCCTTGGCAAGCCATATCAAAGAGACTTTGCTGTTGTCGGTTAGTTTGAGTTCCATACGTTCCTTTCCTTCTTACTGCACTTTGCTCAGATCACTTTCGACATAGCGCATGAACACCTCGGGAGGGGCATGCAGCTCACGCAGCGTCTGCTGGATACTCTGGCCACCATTCCACCAGTGATAACGGCGGTCAGAGGTAAAAGGGATAATGAGTTCGCCCTTGGCGTTGAGATAGGGACGAGTGAGCAAGTTCACCACCTCACTCTTGCACTGTCGGATATACTGCCGGAGATCATCCGTCAGTCGGTCGGCAGGTTTCACCGCTAGTTTGCCCTCGGGGAGAGGTATGAGGGTGAAGCCTTGTCGCTGTAGGTCGGTCAATAATTCAACCGCGGTCATCGTCAGAATACCTCCGTGTCAGCTGGGGGCTCGCCGTGATGAGAGGAGGGGGAGGGATGTATTCCCCTTTCATTCACACTGCAACGGTGCAACGGGTCCCCGTCATCGTCAGCAGGTGTTGCAGTGTTGCGGGTGTGTTCGGGAGGATATACTTGCCCCTCCCCTCCCTGCTTGTTTGAAGGAGACGAGGGAGGGGGGTCTTTATCCCCTCCATTTGCAGCGCAACGGTGCAACACCTCTTCAGCCGTGGGCAAAATCTGTTTTTCTTCAGGTAGTGGGTCACCAACGACAAGACGAAACGGGCGACCTTGCTTGCCCTCTAGATTCGTTAAGAATCCACGGTCGAGGGCAGCACGTGCACGGCGAGAAGCCGAAGCTTTGTCAAGATTGAGGGCCTGCGCCAGCCGTGCAACCGACACTTCACTCGTGCCAGCTTCGATCAACCTCTTCACCGTATCAACAGTTTTACGGACAGTTGCTGGGACGGTCGCTTCAATGCCTTCAGCGACCAGGTCGGCTACCAGATCGCGGACAATCCGATAGTCTTCAATGCTAGCAACAATACCGCTCTCGTCTCGCCTCCTATTTTTCTGATGGAGGATCGCGTGTCCACGGATCAAGTTCAGTACTGCCCCGAAGTCGCGCCGTAACCGTACCGCCACTGGAGGAATCAATTCCGCTAGCGTCTTTGCGTAGGGGATATGAACGCGATGTTCACTCGCATCAATCCAGTGCTGGAGCGCGTGCCAACGGGTTTTATCGATCTCAACGCCCCCGTCTTCAGCGAGGGCAGCAAAAATATCGCGGGTCTGCTCCTGGGTATCCGTGACCGTCATCGACACCAGACGGGTTTCGTTTTCTGGATGCAAGCTCACTGCCGTCGTTGTGACGAGCAGTCCCGTTGGACCGGGACGTTCAATTAGTCTCGCCTGCATGCCGTCTTTGGTCTTCTCCACTGTCTCGTACCGAATACAACCTTCACTCAGGAGCGAACGAATGAGGTAAGAAGCCATCTCCCCTTGCATGCCATTCGCTTCGTAAATCACGAGAAACCGATGCACGAGCGGTTCATCGCTATAGGCTAAAGCGCGCTCGGACATGGCCGACAAAGCGTAGTAAGCTGACTCGGGGAAATAGCTCAGTACTGATTCAACAAGATAACTCTTGCCACCAGAGGAAGGGCCTTTCACCGCTGCCGAGACGGGCCGTTTTAAGCCTCTCGTAACAAGAATCAAGAAGAGCAGCTTTGCCAGTTTCCGCACGCCGACGACGCCGGAGCGTTCTAGGTCGTCAGCAAAACAATCGAGTATCTGTGGCTGTATGGCGAGATCACGGCAGAGTTCCTACGCTTGGTTTTTCTTGACTTCCGCTTCCAGCGCTTCCTGGTCCGTCCAGGGCATCGCCGCCTCAAGGTATCGTTGAAATCGTGCTGCGAACTGTTCGGGGTTGTCGAGGTGTAAGCCAGATGGGTCTTTGTATTCCCCTAATGAGATCAAACGTACTCGCTTGCGGAGTTTGCTTTTTGCCAGCCATTTTTTGACCGTCTCACCGCCCTTGTCTGGCTCAATGACGACGTAGATAACAGGAATCCCATCGAGGGAGTCTGACCATTCTTCTTTGAAACTGCTTGCACTGGGCATTCCCAAAGCCGAGATGTCGTGGAACCATAACGTGTGACAATCAGACGGGCCTTCAACAAGAACGATGTGTTCCGGTTTTGGATTCAGCCGCCATAACCCATACAGACATGCTTTATCTCCCTTTCTCCGCCGGAATCGAGTGTCACCGTGTTCTCCCTTTCGTAACGCGACACGGAATTGAACCGAGATTTCCTCCCCGGTCACGTCGCGATAGGAGATCCTGACCGCACGGATACTCATATACGAAGCGTCTCGGCACCCCACTTCCTGGAGGAAACTGACCGGAAGTTTCTTTAGCTCCGCATACTCTGCGAGGGTACACCCTGGGAGTTGCGCTGTTGCGGTGTTGTTCGAGGGGGTATTGTTACCTCCCCCCATCAAGTCAGCAGGTTTGAGGCCGAGTGCGTTGACGATCTCCTCAAAGGTGCAGCCTGCATGACACTTGAGCAGTATCTTGCCGTTATCTCCAGTATCGAGACTCAGGCTCGGTTCTTTGTCGTCATGGGCAGGGCAGCAAGCGACAAAGCCATTGCCACGTTGTTGGATGTTTTGCAGCCGAGAGAGGATGGCTCCGAAGCTATTCACCTGTCACCTCCGCCAGGACTTCCTCGACGAGTTTATCGAGATCGGCGCCAATACGACTCGATTCAATCAGCTTATTCAGGTCGGAGCGCTTAATCAGAATTTTCCTCGTGAGCGGCCGATACGCGACTAATTGCCCTGAGGTTATTAACTTCCAGAGAGTGCGTTTCGAAAACGGACCTTCGCGGTCGGCTTGACCAAGATCGACCCAGTCGGATTGGGTGTGTATTTTGGTGCGCATAACCGCAGGCTAGCGCACAATCTGACTGTGAGTAACTCTGAGAAACATGCATTTTCCTAGAGGTGGGCCGTTTTCTCAGGGGGTGAGAAATGCCCTCTTTCTAAGAGAATCATGTGTTTCTCAGGGGGCCTTGGGGAGACGCTGTTTTTTGAGCCGACTCTTGATGCTCAGTCGTATAGTGGCTTCTGGGGAGCGGGGGGTAAACCAATGGGGGATGTAGTGACGAAAAAGCTGAGCGATCAATTTGTAGGTTTGATTTTCCGACATCCCCTGTTGTGTGAGGAGGCTGAAGAGATCAACTTCCAACTGCTGCCACGCTGGGTGTTTATGGGGGTCTTTGGTAAAGTTTGATGACAGTATGCCCTGTTTTTCCCAGCGTATTCTCTGATGCAGCTCTTCTCTACGTTTTCGATTGAAAAAGCCTTTCATTATTGCGTGGCTCACTTTTAAGTACGTCTTGACGTGCTGAGGAAAAGGAGATTCATCCTCAGTGATCAGCCTTACCGAACCGTCATAGCGATTGACTCTTGACTGATACTCCTTCACCACTTCATTGGCTCCCTTCAATGCTGTGAGCTGAGAGACAAAAGAAGTATAGGTTGTCATAAAGAGAGGCAGAATCTCCCGCGCAAAATCAATCCCCCTCGCGGCAAACTCCCTATCTAACGTGACGGTCGTTTGCGCCATGGCCTTCATGCAGCGGAGCATTTCCTCAGCTTGGTATCGTTTTGCCCGCTGTACGAATTCTTCAAGGAACTGAGATTCAAGCGCTTCCTTCAGAGAAGGGAAGTCCTCAGCAGATACAGCAAGGAATTTCTTTTTCACTACCTGCTCTCCTTGAGGTTCGCTCCTGCTTTGCAGAATAGGGGGAAGCCAGAGCAGGAGAGACACCTGGCTTGTCAGCCGCGGTAGCTAGTCGCGGCCCATCCCCTCAACGTCGACCAGTCTAGCGCCCAGCCTCTGTCAGCTCTACCCGTAACGTTCGCCCCAGGGCACACGCGGCCTTGCCTAACGTGGCCAAGGTCACTGACGGATTGTCTGGGTCGAGCAAACGATCTAACGCGGCGCGGCTGGTCTTCATACGCTTAGCCAAGGCATCCTTGGTCAGTTTCTCTTGGCGTATGATTTCCAAGAACTTGTAGGCAACGCCTTTCTTGACGGCTAAAATGTGTACCGTTTCAAACATTCCTTCTTCTTTCAGGAAGTCTTCAAGGGTACTGCCCAGGTGCGGGTTCAGCCCTTCCGTTTTAACTCCCGCAGGCGTCGGCGTGCGAGGTCGAGATCCTCTTGAGGAGTCTTTTGCGACTTTTTGATGAACCCGTGTAGCGGGACTAATACCGCGCCCCGTACGGTGAACAGTACCCGCGCGATCCGATTGCCGAGCTTTGAGCGCATTTCCCATAATTCCTCCTCAAGTTTACGAACAAGTGGCATGCCGATCGGCCATGCGTACTGAATGGCAAGTAGATCACTACCGATCGTGTGTTGTTCCTCGTGCGTCAGGGATCGAATCCATTCACGGACAGGCTCACGCCCTTGGTCCGTTTTGAAGAATACTACTTGCAACCGTATGCCACTGGTCACGGAGGGAGTGTATCAGAGATGGTACGCCCTGTATATTGAGGAAAGGAACTATGAGCGGTGTCTCTATGGGAAAAAGTCACAGCTTGTACGGGTCCGTATAGGGTCCGTTTTTTGGCTGTAGGATGCGTGATTGTGCGCTGTTTTGCACGGCTAAGTACGCGAAGTTATTGAAATCACTAACTGTGCTATCCTCATCGCACTCTAGAGGTCGAGGGTTCAACTCCCTTCAGCTCCACGTAACCGTTCAGCTCTCGGACTTGAGGGAAAATGGGAGATGAGATAGAGGAAGCGGCGTGACGCCCAAGAGACCCGCGCTGTTACCGGGAGAGTTGTGGGAGGAACTCAGTGCGCCATTGCAAGTGGTCATTAGTGCCATGGTGGACTACTATGAGCAGCGGATCGCGAAGTTAGAAGCGGAGGTACGAGAGTTAACCGCGCGTCTCAATCAGACTTCGCAGAACTCTTCTAAACCCCCATCGAGTGACGGGCCACATGTCAAGCGCAAGCCACCAAAACCTTCCTCAGGCCGCAGCCTTGGTGGGCAGCCCGGGCACACACCGCATCAGCGGGTGCTAGTGCCAATTGACGACGTTGATACAGTGATCACGTGCAAACCGGAGCAGTGTCGGCGCTGTGGGAAGCCGTTAACCGGGAGTGATCCCGAGCCGTGGCGGCACCAGGTGGTGGAGCTGCCGCCGATACGGCCGCACGTGACAGAGTATCAACGGCATCGGCTGAAGTGTGGGAGGTGTGGGATCACAACCTGTGGCGAGTTACCGCCCGGCGTGTTGTCGAGCTGCTATGGGCCGCGCTTAGCCAGTGTCGTGGCTTTATGTACGGGCGGCTATCGGATGAGCAAACGAATGGTAGCCAGCTTTTGTCGGGAGGTGTTAGGGATTGAGGTATCGCTGGGCGAGATTAGTCAGATTGAACAGACGGTGACCAACGCGGTCGCTCCAGCCGTGGAAGAAGCAGCGGTGTACGTGCAAAGTTGTGATCTGAATATTGATGAGACGCCGTGGAAGGAACGGCAGAAGCGGCGCACGCTGTGGACGATGGTGACGACGCAGCTCCGTGTGTTCACGATTACCACAGGCCGAGGCGTGGCAGTGCTCCGGGAGTTGGTGGGCGAATGGTATTGTGGCTTGCTCACGAGTGATCGCGCCAAGGTGTATGACAGTTACTCCCTGCGAAAAAGGCAAATTTGCTGGTCCCATCTGCTTAGAGACTTCCAAGCCATGATCGATCGCGGGGGGCCGGGCCAAAAGGTAGGCGAAGCCTTGCTCGAACATGCTCGGGTAATGTTTGCGTGGTGGCACTGGGCGCGAGATGGCACCTGGACCCGCTCGACCTTTCAATCTTATGTGCAGACGTTGCGCGCCTCCTTCAAAATAGAATTGGCATGGGGGAGTCAGAGCGCCTGTGCAAAGACTGCCGCGACGTGTCGAGAGTTACTGCTACGCGAGGCGGCGTTGTGGACGTTCGTGCGGGTGGAAGGAATAGAACCCACAAATAATGCGGCAGAGCGCAGTCTCCGGGGCGCGGTGTTGTGGCGCAAAGTTAGTTTTGGGACCCAGAGTGAGCGCGGCAGTCACTTTGTCGCATCGATGTTGACGGTGGTGCTGAGCTGTCAACAACAAAAACGAAACGCCTTGATCTATCTCACCACTTGCTGTCGGGCCTTCTATGCCAATCGCCCAGTTCCTTCCCTCGTTCCTGAAACTCTTGGTGACCTTGCATTTTAACAGCAGTCCAGCCCCTGAACTTCCACCAGCTCCACTTGTCTTTTCAAGTAGTTAGCAAAATTCAATAACGATGTTCCTAGAGTTGCTGCTGTTTTTGCTGCCACTCTGGTACATCCTCTACTAAATCATCCCATTCTTTAGAAAATTATGCAGAATAGGCCCCAAAATCTATGAAAAGTGCCAGATTTTTCTCTTCAGGAGCTTATGGTGGCAAGTAAGACATACTCGCCTTCCTTAACTTAGGCATCCCTCACTTACTTCTATAGGATCAGCAGAAAACCTGCTACTGGAGTATTGCCTACTCATCCTTCGTTTAATAAAGAAACCTCACACTAGTTTTGTTCTGGCTCATTCCTGTTCTTCAATCAGCCGTCAGTGCACGGCAGGAGGTTTCCCATGACTTACCTGAGTTTGTTACTTCATTCGTGCCGAGCCCTCGTCTATTGCTGGAGCATTGTGCTCTTTCTCTTTGCATTCCCCAATTCTGTCCGTGCAGTTGCGATTACTGATCCCGTGGGAGATTTTCTCCCAACCTACACAGGTACACAAGCGGGAGACTTGGACGTGATTGCCGCGGATGTCATCTTGGATGGGAACCAACTCGTGTTCTCCGGGACGGTAAACGGTACGGTGGGAACGACCGCGGGCACCTACTATGTCTTTGGGCTTGATCGGGGCCTAGGCGCACCAATCTTTGCCCTCTCGGGGAGTCCTTTGTTGCCGAATGAGGACAAAGTCTTGTTTGACGCGGCTGTGGTCATCTCTGGCGACGGCTTGACTGGCTTGGTGGCGGATCTCAGTACAGGAGCGCCAGTAATTACGCCATTTCCCACCAGTGACATTACGATTAGTGGGAATACAGTTACTGCAACCTTGCCCCTCTCCTTGTTTACGACCTCCCCAGCTTTTCTCCCACCGCAGCAGTACGCGTTTAATCTCTGGCCGCGCCTTGGCCTAGATGCGAGCAACAATGCTCAGGTGAGCGACTTCGCCCCAGATAATGCAACTGCTTCTGTATCGCCCGTGCCTGAACCTGCAGGACTGGGCCTTGCTGCCTTCGGCATCCTATTTTGGCTCTTCCGAGGGCGAGGCCGTACTAGTGAACCCTCCAGGGCTGTCACTGCAAGTGACTACTAAAGGAGTTCGCCGTACGAGACTTAGGCAGCGGGAAGTCGAAGAAGGTGTCGAGTGTGCGTCTCACCAGGAGTAGCGAAGCGAAAGAACAAGGCGCCTACGTATGACTTAAAGGTTAAGCATAGGATCGAGCTGGATACGGGCGCTAAATGAGCAATGATGAGGCTCTGTGGTCTATGCGCGACTTGCGTACCTGCTCCTCACCGACAGACTCCATCAATACCAGGACGCGTCCCAGGTGCGCACTCAATGATGGTGGTTGTTGATCGCGGGGGAGGGGCAGAGGAGAAGTAGAAACAGCCGTATAGCAACGTCGATGCGAAAATCACTGCGATAAGATTTTGCAGCATTGATAATTTTACCCCTGTCGGAATAATACCCTTATCTCACCACAATCCTCAAAACAGACGGAGCCTATGCCATCACCCTGCGGCTGTCAATCAGATAGAAACCCCGACTCACGCGGCAAGGACGCTGGCAACTATTCCCTAGCAACACGTTAAATGGGCAATCATGAAGCTCTGTAGCCCACGCTCACAAGCATGAAGAGGTATGAGAACTTGCTCTCGTGCACGTACGGAATCACGACCGATTCTCCTCTCCCTTGATGTATTCACAGTGTCCGAATCTTCTATAGTTCGATGTAGCAAAACGGGGTGTAGTGTTTCGTACACCCCGTAAGTCTGAGCAGAACGCGAAAATTACGCCGCCAGACGTCGGCTACCTTGAGTCACTGGCACCATCGGGTCCATGGCAAACCGTAGCTTCGGGAGGTCTGTGTCACAGCGACAGAACGTGGCATGCATGGCATTCGTGCATTGTAGCTTTCCGTTAGCTCCCCAAGCATCTGACTGTAGGGAGATCAAGTGCGGTTTCCCACGTTGGGCACTGTGAAAAACATATTCCGGATCGATCTGCACGATCAACGATGTTTCTTTGCCGTTTTCGACAACCCGTGCCAGATGCAGGCTGTCGAGGTATGTGACGTCACTGCCAGAGATCTGCTCCGGATTCTCTAACTCCATATTCAGAATCGTTTGTCCTCCACGTCCCACAGTGCCGATCACGCGATCATGACGGGATTGGAGAGTGATCGTCCCAAGCCCAACAGTATATCCCCAGCGGGTACGGAGTTCGGTTGCGGCTTTTTCTGAGTCTGTGTAAGCCCCAAGTAAGTAACCACGCGGACGAATACCCGCACGTATGACGAGTCGGACTTGCGCGAGCATAAACGGACCGACTGGAGTAGAAGGAAAGCGGGCAACTGAAAGTGCGGCATAGGGTGGAATACTCGGATGCAGAGCAGGTGGCACCAACCACTCGGCTGGTGCTTCGACCACTTCAAACGCGAGATGGAGGATTTCCGCATTCTTCAGCTCCCACGCGTCAGTGTCGAACCCACTCATCAGTGGAGCACGCGCCGCTGCCGTCTGCACATCTTGTTTCCCAAAGATCGGCATTAGCGGCCTCCTCCTGCTGCGGCACGAGCGTGTGAATCAGCAAATGCCGGCATCACTTCCTTCGCAAACAGCCGGAGACTGTTGAGCACCTGTTCTTGCGGAATAATCTCAGCAGCATTGAGCAAGAAATTGACGCGATCAACACCACAGGTTTCCCATTTCCTCAGCTCACTGATGAGGTGAGAGGGATTGCCGACCGCAATGCCTTCCGGCGCCTTGGCTTGTTCACCAGGGCTGCTTGCTTGCCGTCGCAGTGAAGGAAGTAATCCTGCAGAGGGATAAGACTTGGTTGGGACAGCTTCTTTTGCCATGTCGAGCTGCGCCGCCAGATAGTTAAAGTACTGAATCATGCGCATGCCAGTCTTCGTGCCGGTCTCGCTGTCTTCATGGCAATAGAGGAAGTTCACGGTGTTGACTTGATTGTTGACGAAGCCGCCTACCGGATTGCAGTTCTGAATGCGACGACGATATTCTTTTACCTTCGCTTCTTGTTCTGCGAATGACGTGAAGGTAACCCCCAGGCTACCAATGCCACGGTCTCCGGCGTCGAGTTCTGTGCCTGGGCTAGTGACTGCTACCCACATAGGCGGATGTGGTTTCTGGTACGGCTTCGGTAACACTGCCCGTGAGGGCATAGAGAAGTAGCGACCTTCATAGCTGAAGCGTTCTTGCATCCACATTTTGGGAATGCAGTGGACAAACTCGTCCCAACTCTTTTTCGTTTCATCCGGATTGGCACGAAAGCCTCCGAGCTCCGTCCACGTGGCAGATCGTCCAGTCCCGAATTCGAGGCGGCCACCAGACAGAATATCCAGTACAGCCGCACGCTCGGCGATACGAATAGGGTGATTGAACTCAGGAACACAAATGACGATCCCGTGCCCGACATGGATATTTTTCGTCTGCATAGCACAGGCAGTGAGAAAGAGTTCTGGTGCGGAGCAGTGGGAGTATTCTTCGAGGAAATGATGCTCGACAGCCCAGACTTGGTCGAAGCCGAGTTCATCGGCAAGGCGCACTTGTTCAAGTGCATTCATGTACACTTTGCGTTCAGCTTCTTGATCCCACGGACGTGGCACGGACAGTTCGTAAAAGATACCGAATTTCATAGCATCCTCCTTTGCGCAATAGCTAATAGTCCGCCAGAATAGCTGCGAGGTCCGAGCGACGAGCACCAAGGAGAACAAGGGCGCTTACTTTTCTTCAACTCGTTCCTCGACCCTCTCTTTGCTTTAGCGCATTTCTTGCCCTAGGGTAAGACGTTCGACGTCTAGACTCCTAGACTCTAAGACTCCCAGACTCTGAGACTCTTTACTGTTTTCTCAGCAGTGCCAACGCCTCCGCCGCACGTTGCGCTTCGCGGCGCATCAGTATCAAATCCGTTCCATAGAGCAGATACTGTGCACCACTTTCAACTACAGCCTTCATGTTTTCTGGACGATTGACGGCTCCTGCGGTAGCAATACCACGTTGTTTACAGAGTTGCAGGACATGGCTCTGCGCTTTGCGTAACTCAGGATTGTCGTACTGACCGGGAACCCCAAGACTTTGCGCGAGGTCTTGGTAGCCGACCAAGGCAAGGTCAATTCCCGGAATGAGAATATCGTTGATATTGTCCAGCGCTTCCTTAGTCTCAACGATAACACTCAAGAGCGTATTATCGTTAGCGTGTCTCATCGCGACGGCTGGGTCAACGTCTTCATACTCAGTATTAGCGCCCATTAAGATCGCCATGCCACGTTTGCCTTCAGGATGATACTTGGCCATTTCAATAAAGCGACGGACTTCGGCTCCAGTTTTGACGTGGGGCAGGATGAGGCTTTGACAGCCACAATCTAGTAGTCGTGTCACATGCTGATAGTCCAGGTCAGGAACACGAACAACTGGTGAAATGCCGGCTGCATGGGCGTGGGCAACAAGGTCGACTACCGTCTCTAAATTGTACGCCGAATGCTCGGTGCAGATCATGACGTAGTCCATCCCGGCTTGAGCGAGTGTATATAAGACGCCACGGCTACGCGTATCCCACAGCAACGTGCCAAGAGCGACGCCGCCAGACTTGAGCGTTTTCTTCAATTGGTTGATGTGCATAGGATTGTCCTCCTTTAGAGCGGAACTATCACATACACTTATGGTGGACGACAAGAGCTTTGAAGGGGAGGTTTTACCGGAGAGAAAAGACGAGGCGTCACTCCCGCGAAAGCATGTCCCGAGCCTAGTCGAAGCCTGTCCTGCGCTTGTCGAAGGGGGCGGGAATCCAGGTTTTCCTCCTGGATTCCGGGTCGCGCTCACCGCGGCTCGCTTGCCCGGAATGACGGGGTACCACGAGCATTCGACATTAGTCGAAGATTTTGTTTCTGAGCGCCGGAACGCAGGACCTCTAAGAAACTCTTCGTTTCACTCCTTATCGCTCATTTCGGCTTTGGCTTACTTTGTTCGATCTCAATTTTTGCGAACAGATTATCGACAATTTTTTCTATAGTGCCCAGCAGATGGTGAAACGATTTGTCGGTCCGATCAAGCAGGCGTTTTTTCATTGCCCCTTCGATGTCTCTGGTTTGCTTGATCTCTCGCTTGTGTCGTGTTGTTTGCCTGGCATAGTCAATCATGAAGACTTCGAGGTTCCCCATGACTTCCATTCCTAGGGTTTGAAAAAGTTTCTGGATCGTGGCTTGGGTGCGGAGTGCCTCAAAGGCAAAGAGAGTATTCAAGCGGCCAATCTCGGCTTCTGTCGCAAGATCGAGTCGAGTCTTTTCGACCTTCACCGCACGATCCATTTGCTCTTTGAGGAGGGTAATCTCTTTGCGCAGAAACTCTTTCGTTGCTCTACGCTTGTCGAGCCAGGGAATCTTATCGTTGGCGAGGATCTGCGGAAGGGAGTCGAGGCTCGGTGCATTGACTCGCATTTCTGATTCTATTGGATCAGCCTCTTTGGCCTGTTCGGCAGTGTGCGTTTGCGTGAAGGGTGCTGGAACTAGGAGTTCACTTTTTTCTGTCATGAGGATAACTTTCTTACTGCACGGTCGTCAGTACTGTCTCGTAGTTGCTCTCGATCGCACCTAAGGTTTGATCGAAACACGAAAGGTCTTCAGTGGTCATCTTCTTACGTCGCCGCTGCTTACTCACATATTGGCAAAGTACGGCGAGTTCTGTGGTAGTTTTTAGATCGATCGTATTAGCCAAAGAGAGGAACAACGCTGCTTGGGTTGAAGCAACAATCCGATGTTGTTCGCGGAGGAAGATTGTTTGTTCCTGTTGCCGCAACGCACGCACTTTCGCTCTAAACCGAAGCTCGTGCCATAGGCTTTTGCATTTCCACGAGAAGCGATATGGGGCTTGCCGAAGCCATAAGAGTCCTGCACGGAAGCGGCACCAACCCTGTAGTCGTGTCTGCTGTGAAACGGTACGGGGGCGTTCTTCCACATTGGAACGGGACGTAGGCGATCGTTCGGCAACAGCGTACTGCAAGGGACAATCATGGCTGACAGTTTCCATTGTCGCGTTTCGTGATGAGCGTAGTGGAGAAAACAAGGAGCGACTCTGCTGCAGTGTCTCTTTGTACAACACAAGCGAGCTGAGTCGTGATTTCTTCGTACCTTGCGATGGCTCAACTGCGCGACAGTGGCGAAAATGGCGGAGCACTCGGACATTCTGGTACGTGAGCGCCACAAGCCTCATTATGTAGGATGCCGCAGTGAGATACTGCCTACCACGGTAGCAAATTTTTCTCAGATGATTCACAAAGATCAAAGAATGAAGGGGGGTAAGACGGTCGTCCAAACCAAGTTCTCCTCATTGCTTATTTCTTCGTAAGAACATTTTGCAAAGGTCGACCTGACAAAACGGTGAAAGTGTCTGACGACCTTACGAAATGTACAGGAATGCGTCTCCTATAGCCGGCGAGACCAAGGACAACATCAAGACCAATGCATGCTTAGAGTTGTTGTTCCACTCGCTGAGCTTTGCGATTGGCGGTTGTTCGGAAGGTTCGCTGTCGTACTTGGCGATGTTTACACATGAAATACCCCACACCGTTGGAGACCTGACTGCTTTATTTAAGCACGGTTTCTGTTGCCTACTCAAGCACACGGCACACCGACTTCTGTAGAGTTGACATGTAGGTGACGCGTACCTTTGGGCAAGACCGCAAACCATATCCAACGAGGGAACACAATCGGCTTGTCGCTTGAAGTCTATAACCGCGATGTGAGTAGAAATCAGTTGTCAGTCGTCAGTTATCAGTTGTTAGTAGGGTGAGGCTATAGATTGTAGGCTTGAGGGGGAAAGGAAAAAACAGGCTGCAGGCCGTAGGGGAAGAAAAGGAAAAGACAAAGTGAAAAAGTTTTTTCCTATAGCCTACGGCCTGCAGCTTATAGCCTGTTTTCTGCCAACTACTGACTACTTTCTTTCCGTTGATCCATTTCCCCCCACTTTTCCACCTCCACTCGGGCGTCGTTGAAGCACGCGCCTCCGCCGACCTCGTTGACGTACGATGGACATAGCGCTGTTGAGGTAAAACCGTTGCGTGACGATTTTTGCCACGCGCCTTTGGGCATTTGCACCACACCAGAACGAATGTCGGCGCTGAGTTTAGCGCGGCAATGGACTTCACCAAGATTATTGAACACGCGCACAGTATCACCAGAAGAGATTTTTCGTGCCGCTGCGTCCTCGGGATGAAGCGTGAGCCACAACTCCGGATAATTAAACTCACCAAACGTGCTGGTGATCATTTTATTGTTACTGGAACTGACGAGTGCGAGTGGGAAGCGATCATCGGTGACGGACTGGTAACGAAACGGAGTCTTTCCTAACGCAGCGGGTGTGAGATGGATCTTTCCGTCCGCGGTGCGTGGACTAACGGTATCAAACTGAACTGGACGTTCACCTGGAAAATCATAGCGTTGCGCTTTTCCTGACTTCCATACGGAGAAATCAGAGGACTGCTGGCCGAGTTTCAGCGTCTCTGCGATCTTCTGCATGTAGGTTTCAGTGTTCCAGTGGAATGGTTCATGCTGCCAGCCCATTGCCCGTCCAAGCATTGCGAACACTTCTTCGTTCGGCTTCGCTTCACCTTGTGGTGGAACCACTGGTTGCACCCCACCAACGACGTAGCTGCCGTAGGCGCGTTTCACTTCGTACTGCTCAAGAAACGTGACTGCAGGCAGGAGAATATCTGCATACTTCGCCGTGTCGGTCATTACTTGTTCAGAAACTACAGTAAACAGATCTTCTCGTGCGAGTCCGCGTAGGACTGCGTTCTGGTCGGGAGCGGTCACTGCGGGATTACAATTGTAGACAAACAAGCCTTTGATCGGTGGTTGTAGCCGCTCGGTGAGCACATCACCGAGTTGGGTTTGGTTGATAATCCGTGTCTGCCACGGAACAGTGCCAAAGATTTTGTTGGTATCAAGTTGGGCGGCGCCGCTATTACTCATGGTGTAACCGCCACCACGCACGCCAAACTTGCCGAGCAATGCTGGCATGGCGAGAATCGCGGCGAGCGCCTGACCGCCGTTGCGATTGCGTTCCGTGCCCCAACCAGTACGCAGCAAGGCAGGAGTCGATTCGGCATACACGCGCGCCAAGGTGCGAATCGCTTTGGGAGAAACACGCGCTTCCGCCGCGGCGCGTTCGACCGTCCACGCTTGCGCTTGCCGAAGCAGCGGTTCGAGACCTTCGGCATGTTGACGAAGGAAGGTAAGGTCAAATCGCTCAGCTTCATACCACAAACGAATCATTGCGAGTACGACAGGCAAGTCCGCACCAGGATACACAGGCAGATGCAAATCGATCTCGTGATCGGAGAATGTTTTGATCGGATTGACAACGGCGATGAACGTGCCGTTCTTTTTCGCTTGCCGAAGCAGTGGGACGAGATGAATGTTCGTCGCTTTGGGATTCGCTCCCCAAATGACGATGCACTTCGCGTGGGGATAGTCCTCGAATGCAACCCCAGGCATCCGACCGTACATATCCTTCGCGACAGCGGTGGACGGCGCAGCGCACAACGTCTTCGCCATCTGTGACGCGCCGAGAGTAGCAAAATAGAAGTCGTCGATGAATGAGTCCGCCAGAAAGCCATTAGAGCCACCATAGTGATACGGCAGGATCGCCTCACTGCCCCACCGCTGAATAATCGCTTTGAAACGGCTAGTAATCTCAGTAATGGCCTCATCCCACGAGATGCGAGCGAACGTTCCTTCGCCTTTCTTGCCGACACGCTGCATGGGATAGAGCAGACGGTCTTCGTGATACACACGACGGGCAAAGTGCGAGACTTTGTCACAAATAAAGCCGTTGGTGGTCGGATGATCATTGGTACCGCGAATGCGTTGAATCTTGCCTTCACTGACCGTGACCTTAAGGCCACAAGTATCCGGGCAGTCCATCGTGCAGGTGGTGTGAACAATTTGTGCGGACATTCGCTTACTCCTGAGAAGATTCTAGGCGACAGGCTGTAGGCTAAAAGGCAATTGGAGATAATAAGGATAAGGGAGAAGGGAGAAAACCGATTTTAACTTTTGCCCTTCGACTTTTGACTTTCTGAAGCCTACAGCCTCTCTTTTGCTGACTGCTGATAGCTGTTTATCGCGCCGGCATATGTTCCTTGAACCAAGTGTTGGTATGTTTCACAACCTGTTCAAATCCATCACCGCGATAGACATCTTCATGGATCATATTTTCCAGCACAACCAGTTTCTTCGGATGACGAGCCTTGGCATACATACTTTGCGCTTCATAAAGAGGGACCAGTTTATCTTTGTCCGTATGAATCCACAGAATCGCACGCGGGGAGATGAGGTCGGCCACAGCTTCGGGCTTGAACTCCATAATGTCAACCATTGATTCAAACGTGACTTCTGGCCGCCATTGGGGGAATGCTTTCTGCGCCTTTTCGAGGTCGGCAACGACATCAGGGTCGCGCGCCATCATTCGTGCGGTCTGCATATAGGTCACATTCCCGGCTGTGACAAACTCTGCTTTTGCACGACGCACTTTCGCCATAAATGCATCAAAGTTGGGACCCATGCGAAACTGCCGTTCGCAATCGCCCGGTCCGACTACGGCCACCGTGCATTTAGCGCGTTCATCAACACCAGCAGTATAAACCACATTGGCGCAGCCGAAGCTTGTGCCGTACAGACCAATGCGATCTGGATTCACTTCTGGCAGACTTTGCATGTATGTCATGGCATTGCGGATGTCAGCGACTTGTGCCATCGGGACGAGTCGGCAACGCGGTTCGCCACCACTAGCGCCAAAATAGCGATAGTCGAAATTCAACGTGATATATCCTTCTGTTTGTAGCCGTGCGGCGTTGTTCGGCAGGTACATTTCCTTTACGCCAGTAAACCCATGACAGAAGATGACCGCACCACGTTTGTCTCCGGCTTTATAATCATCGGGAATTCCGAGAACACCGACACACGGCGTGCCTTCGCTATAGAATGTCACTGTGCGTTCCATATTTCCTCCTTCATAAGGAACAGGGAAAAGGTAAACGGGGAAAAGAAGAATGCCTCTTTTCGACTCCTAGACTCTTTTTCATCGTTTCACCCGTTCGCCCATTCTTGGTTGAGCCTATACGCCGCGCATGCCCGCAGACTTATCCTTTGGATACAAACTTGCTGTTGCGCTCGGGCGAGCCGCGACGCGGTCGAACCACGCAGTCATATTCTTCAAGCTGGGATTGATTGTCTGACCCACGCCGACACCAAAATCGAGAGCCGAGAAGAGGATAATATCAGTGAGGGTGAACCGATTGCCGACGATGAATTGTTTCCCTGCCATGAGTCCATCCAGCCACGCGAGCTTCTCTTGTACAATTTCCTTCAACCCAGCCGCCGCTTCAGGCAGGCAGTGCATGCGGTCCTTGAACATTTGCAGTCCTTCGGCATAGCGGAAGCCGTTGTATAGGTGCTCAGTGATGTTGAGTTCGATGCGGCGTTGCCACATACGGGTTTCAGCCCGCTCTTCCGCTGTAGCGCCAATCAAGGCCGGCGTCGGATGTTTCTCTTCGAGATACTCACAGATAGCTACGGTTTCACCGAGCGTGCTACCGTTGTCGAGCTCCAGCGCTGGCATCTGACCGCCGGGATTCTTGTCAGTATAAGGAGCCTTGCGGTTTTCCGCGCCAAGGATGTTGATCTCAGTCATCGGCACCGTGATGCCTTTTTCTGCCATGAACATGCGCACACAGCGCGGGTTTGGGCCGAGTGAGTTATAGAATTTCATTGTCTGTTCCTCCTCTGTGAGATCAGATTGTATAAGGGCCGCTCTCTATCTATCTGGCCTTACTAGGGGGCGCAACTGCTAGGAATTAAGGTAGGAAGAGGTGAAAGGGTGGCTGTTTTGCAATGTACTGGGAAATAGCCATAGGCAAGGCTTCGTAGTCCCCTCTTTCCAGACCTGGTTCTGTAGCGTACGACAAGGAGCAATTACCAGTGATGTCTCGTTGAGAAGGAGGGAAACCTAATGGAAGTACATGGCTCATGCGATCCACAATTTCAGCAGGTACGGCAGGAATTTGAACGAAACTTTCGTGAGCGTGGCGAAGTCGGAGCCTCGGTGTGTGTTATGGTTCGTGGTCGAACCGTCGTCGATCTGTGGGGAGGATTTACCCGTTCCGAGACTCAGACGCCGTGGACGGCAGAGACAGTCAGTATTGTTTTTTCATCAACGAAAGGCGCGACGGCATTGTGCGCGCATATATTGGCTTCACGTGGAAAACTCGATCTTGATGCGCCGGTCGCCACCTATTGGCCGGAGTTTGCCCAGGCTGGCAAGGCACAGATCCCGGTAAAGATGTTATTGAATCATCAAGCCGGGCTGCCAGCGGTGCGTGCTCAACTCCCCCAAGGTGCCTATGCGAACTGGGAGTTAATGGTGAATGCACTGGCCAAGGAAGAGCCGTTTTGGGAACCGGGTACCCGCAATGGCTATCATGCCCTCACTATCGGTTGGTTAGTGGGGGAAGTTGTTCGGCGGGTCTCGGGAAAATCGCTCGGCACCTTCTTTCGCGATGAAGTTGCCGAGCCGCTGGGGTTGGATTTCTGGATTGGGTTGCCCGAAGACAAAGAAGCACGGGTTGCGCCAATGATCGCCGCCGCGCCGGACCCTGACAGTATTTTGTTTCAAGAGATGGTCAAACCAGGGACTTTGGCCTCGCTGGCTATCCTCAACTCAGGCAGTTACATGGGCGCGCAGCCGGAGTATGACACGCGCGCCGCGCATGCAGCGGAGATTGGCGGTGCCGGCGGTATCACTAATGCACGTGGTCTGGCAGGCATGTATGCTCCGCTCGCCTGCGGAGGAACACTCAATGGTGTACAACTTGTGAATTCAGATACGTTGGCTCGGATGGGGGCGGTGGCTTCTGCAACCGGGAGAGATGCAGTGCTGGTGCTGCCGTCGCGATTTGCCTTGGGGTTCATGAAATCGATGGACAACCGCCGTGGGCCTGTTGGGGCGCGCGACAGTGCAATCACTGGCGAGGAGGCTTTTGGGCACGTAGGTGCAGGAGGGTCGTTTGGCTTTGCTGATCCAAAAGCGGAAATGTCCTTTGGCTATACGATGAATCGCATGGGGTCTGGAATGTTGCTTACTGATCGTGGACAGAGTTTAGTTGATGCGACTTACCGTGCGTTAGGGTACCGGTCGAATGCGTCTGGGGTGTGGAGGTAGCAGTGTTAGGCCGATCTTACATTGGCCCTCACCCCTAGCCCCTCTCCTGCTGACGGCCCTCCCCATTAATCCCTCTCCCGTTGCAACGGGAGAGGGAAGCCCGCAGGGCAGGATGAGGGCTTTTCGTTCCAAGGGTTTGACAGATCTCTTCAAGTACTTCTGCTATATCTCGTTCGATTTGCTCGTTCGTCCAACGACGTTTTCTGTTCCTCTTAAGGAGCGTTTTATTGATAACTCTCCTCTTTTTTCCCCTCTCCCGTTAGCACGGGAGAGGGGCTAAGGGTGAGGGCCAAGAGTTATTTATCTGCCTTCTTCAAGCGAAAACGAAAATCACAATGATTCGCGCCTTGCATGATGGTCTGCGTGCGCGTCAATTGCAGATCTGGACTCATACCCTCAGTGAGTGCGAAGTCGCGACTACATGAGAGCAAAAAGCCCAATTCCGGGACGCCCATTTTTTTGTAAAACTCAGCGTACCCACAGCGTGTGATATTGAAGGCATAAGTCGAGTCGGTGTGGTCAACTTCCTCAACTTCGAGTGCGCCACCAGCAGAAAAGCGCGACAAGCCAGAGGCCATTTTCTCGATTGGATTTCCTTCGCCTTGCTGAGCCGCCAATGCTTCCCCGTGCTTGTGGGCGATGTCGGTAATGACTTTCCGTGCAATCGTATTGGCTCGTTCAACACCGAACTCAGCTTGAAATGCTTTGATGAGCGGAACAAGTACGTTGGCTTCGATTTGCCGTTGTTCAAGTAAGGTCACTGCCATGTGGTAACCCTCCTTTGAGTGGTGAACTTTCACTCTTCGTGATTTTTGCTTCTGTTGCCCACCCAAGTGGCAACATTAAGGCTGCGCTGATGATCGTGGCAGGAATCAGAATAGTGAGGGCGAGATGATAGGAGCCAGTGGCATCGAACGTCTTACCCATGAGTAACGGTCCTAACATTCCACCAAACGCGAACGCGCCGTAGATCCAGCCAAAAATTCTGCCGAAGGAGGACAGTCCAAAATGGTGGCCAATGAGATAGGGCATCAGGTCAGTTTCCGCGCCGAAGCCAAGCCCGATCATGGCTGCGAAGATAAGGGCTTGCGGCAGTTGATCTGCTCCGAAAGCGGCAATCAAACCCACCACAACGCCAAGAAAGAGCCCGGCTGAGACGAGATGCGCTGGGAAACGGTCGACCAGATACCCGGCAATAATTCTCCCTAACACGCCCGTCGCTGAGAGGAGCATCAAGGCAGTTGCGGCTTGCTGTGGTGAGAGCCCTTTATCCGTTAGTAATGGTGCAAAGTGCGTAATCGCACCATGCGAGACAGCACTGAGAAGTAAAAAGCTCATCGCCATGCACCAAAAGGGGAGCGTTCTACGGGCTTCGGCGACAGTCAAGCTGTGTGTACTTGCTTGATGAGATACTGCCGCCTCTCCTGTTTTCCCTTCGCTTAGAGGACGTAGTCCTTTCTGGTGGGGACCATCGTTCAGAAGGAAGATCGAGAGGGGCAACGCAACACACCAGATAATCATTCCAAGTGTGACATACGCCCAGCGCCAGCCAGAAGTGAGGATGATATGAGTCACAAGTGGTGGAGCATACATGCCGCCGAGAAACACCCCAGTGCCCATAAGTCCAAGCGCCATGCCACGTTGCCGGGTGAACCAGCGAGAGATGATGGTCGCAAAGGGAAGAGAAGTAAGACTGGCACCGCCAAATGCTGTTAGTAGATACATACCGTAGAATTGCCACAGCGAGTTAGAAAGAAACCAAAACGAACAGAAACCAGCCCCAAAGACGACCGCCCCACTCATAATCACCCTGCGTGGGCCGAAGCGATCAATCAACATACCGAGGACCGGGGCATAGAAGGCGATGATGAACGCGACCAAAGAGAAGCCGAACGAGATATCGCCACGACTCCAACCAAACGTCTCAGCCAGCGGTTTGATGAAAATACTAAACGTGCCAGTGATGAGAATTGGTCCAGCGGCCATGGCGACGCAACAGACCAGAACGATCCACCAGCCATAGAATATGCGGGGAGACGCGGTAGTGCTCATAAGCGCCCTATTAGCCCAGTTAGGGGAAATAAGGAAGGGTCAAAGGGGAAAGGGCGAAAAGTGAACTGAAAACTAGAAACCTGCAATCTCGATCTTAGACTTTAGACCTTGAACTTTGGACGTCTGCTTAAAACAGCAAATACCCGATGATACACAGCAAGCGGATCGTCAGGGAATCGTTCCCCGAGGAGTTTTTGCAGAGCAAGGTCGAAGCTCGTAACTTGTTCGGGAGAAAGACTGGCGGCCACGCCCGCGCTGGCGCGAATACGCCCGCGCCAAGCTTCGTGCGAATAGGGCACGAAGATGTCAAACGAAAATGTCTCGATGTCTTGAAATCCGGCGATTGCGACATCACTTAACCAGCGTGAGTACAGCCCTCGACTACCACCCATCTTCCATTCTGGATTGTGTTGTTCGATCAGTTTCTCTGTTGCTTCGACGACGTTGCCTGGTAACGGAATCCAGTCAAAGTGCGCGATCACTAACCTTCCGTCGGAGACGAGGAGTCGCTTCACTTCCTGTGCTGCTTTCGGGCGATCAAACCAATGCCAGCATTGCCCGGCAGTGATGACATCGAAGCTTGCATCCGGCAGACCAGTCTGTTCAGCTTTGGCAATGACGTAGGAAATCGAAACTCCTGCTTCCTGGTCTAATCGTTTCGCTTCTTCGGTGAGTGGGACTGAAGGATCAAGCGCAGTCACAGTGCAACCGCGAAGGGCCAGGCTGCGAGCGAGCGTGCCGGTGCCAGTGCCGAGATCAAGCACCCGTTGGCCCGTGAGGCCGATCCCGAATGTCGCGAGGCGTTCAAACAATGCAGGCGGAAACCCGGCCCGATACCGACCATAGTCCCGAGCGGTTTTACCGAAGTCGATTTGCATCCTTTTAGAATCCCAACGCCTTTGCTGCCATATCCAACACAACTGGCACAGAGTATGTCGTGCGAGCCAAACGTAAATCTTTGTTTTTCTCTTCCGCAAACAGACCTGACGCGCTGAGCCAGAAGGCCGTGCTGCGCATCATGTAGAGAATTTCATAGTAACGGCACGCGTCGAAGTCGATGGTCAGTCCGGTCAGCTGTTGATAGGTGTCGATGAAGAACTCACGTTCAACTACGCACGACAGGAGTGGCGAGCCTTCGCGGTTTAAGTCTGACAGGACATAAGCGACATCGTACATCGGGTCACCAATCACTTGCAGTTCCCAATCGATGATAGCGGAAATGAGGTCATCCTTGATCATGAGGTTGCCAGTGCGATAGGCACCGTGTACGAACGCGAGTCGCTGTGTCTTGGGTGCGTTGGTTTTAAGCCACATGAGCAATTCGGTCAGCACCGGCTCGGGCTTGCGCAATGACTGTTGAATGAGGGATTCCCATTTCGCGACTTCACGGAGGGCGAAGTCAGTTCCTGGGCCAGGAACGCCGATAAAGTCGAGACCTGCTGCTCGCCAGTCGAGGTTGTGCAGCGAGGCGAGTGCTTCAATGAAGCTTCGTGGCAGTTTCCCGCGTTTAGCTGCTTCGGCGTAGTACTGTTTGCCGACTTTGGACCATGGGTTCGTTGCTTCGCCTTCGACTTTCTCCATAACGAAGAAAGGGCCACCGAGAAGCACCGGATCTTCCTCATACCAATAGACTTTTGGTGTTGGAACAGGAGTCGGTTCGAGGGCTTGCAGGACGCGGTATTGCTCCTTCAGGTCAGATAGATTGCGCAACAGACCGACGCCAGGATCTTTGCGCAGACAGAATCCCCGTGTCACTTCTTGTCCAGATTCTTTCCAGTGCGCATAAAAGACATAAATCTCATGCGACCACCCGACCGCGGTCTGCACGAATTGTGACAGTGAGATGTCGCGTGCGTGAGGAAGTTTGCTTTGTAGGTACGAGATGATTTTTTCTTGGGTGGATTGTGCCATGGGAATTATCCGTGGTGCATGGGACGTGTTGCGTATTGCGTGAAGTGTCTTCTGTATTTTTTTCACCTAACACGTAACACGCTTCATTCAGCCTTCCCTACTATTTTCAACTCCTGGTCCAACAACTGTCGTAACGCTGCTCTAATTCGCTGATTGACGCTGGCGAAAGCTTCCGGGCCGAGACGATCTTTTTCTGCATAAGACCATTCGATAAGTCGACAAAGTCGTGCTTCTTGGTCTAGATCATTTGCGGGTAGTTCCTTTCCAGCCAGCAGTAAACCGAGGTCAGCAAATACACTGCTGAGGGTCTGTGTTCTCTCGTGAGGGAGGTCGCGTCGTTCTTCAACTTGGCGTGAAATAAATTCAAGAATGACCGCAGCCATGTACGCTTGAGACTTGGGATACGGGTCGGCAATGGCTGGAGCAATCACGTTGCGGAGTGAGGTAATGACTTCTTCGAGTAATTTATGTGCGGCAATCATGGAGAGATGTCATACGGGAAAGGGCTCAGACTTGTCAAATGCTGACACCGTCACTTTTTCCTTTGACAGGAGAAAGCAAGAAGAGGTATAAGTCATCGCGTTCTTCGTCAGGAGGACAGGAGGGAATTTATGAGCATCAAAGGAAAGGCGGCAATTACTGGTTTTGCGGAATTACGTCCGCAGAGAGACGCTGAGGGGAGAACCCCTCTCGGCATGATGGCGCAAGTGGCGAGAGAAGCCATCACCGACGCTGGATTGGAAAAGAACGACATCGATGGTTTGCTCACCGGTTGGGCCATCGGCGAATACAGCGTCTTGTGGCCTTCAATCATTGCTGAGTACCTGCGACTGCAACCAAAGTATTTTAATCAAGTGGAACTTGGGGGCGCGTCTGCTGCTGGCATGGCCTGGCGTGCGGCGGCAGCAATTGAAGCTGGGATGTGCTCGACCGTGCTCTGTGTTGTGGCTGATACGCGTGGCGTGACGACTCCTGGTCGTAAACTACCACCATTCCCACCTATTGATGCCGAGTTCGATGCTCCGTATGGGCTCATCGCTGCGAACCCCGGCTACGCGCTGATCGCGCGACGACATATGGCGGAATTCGGTACGACTCCGCAACAGATGGCCAAAGTCGCGGTCGATCAGCGTAAGAACGCCTGCAAAAATCCGACGGCAATGTTCGGCAGTAAAGAGATCACGATCGATGATGTGTTGAATTCTCGAATGATCGTTGATCCTTTACATCTGTTGGAGATCGTTAGTCCGTGCTCAGGCGGCGGCGCTTTTATCGTTACGAGTGCCGAGCGGGCGAAAAATGGACCGCAGCGACCAGTCTATCTACTTGGCGCTGGAGAAGCTGGGGGGCATTGTAGTATTACGAATGCCAAAAGCCTGACGACCTCATTAGTAAAACCTGCTGCTGAAGGTGCGTTCAAAATGGCGGGCGTGACGCCCAAGGATATGCACTTTGTCCAACCGTATGACTGCTACACGATCACGGTTATCGTGACGCTCGAAGATGCTGGATTTTGTAAGAAAGGCGAAGGTGGGCGTTTCGTCGAGGAACACGACCTCAGTTACAAAGGTGATTTTCCCTGTAACACTCACGGCGGACAATTGTCGTTCGGTCAACCCGGACTTGCAGGTGGGATGAGTCATGTCATCGAAGGGGTACGCCAGTTGATGGAGCGTGGTGGCGAACGCCAAGTGAAGAACGCCACCATCGGTTACGTCAACGGCAACGGCGGCATCATGAGTGAGCAGTGCAGTTTGGTGTTGGGAATACAATAACGGTTACAGGGGCCGGGAGTCAGGGGGCAGGGGAAGACTTGCTCTCCCTCAGTTTTGTCCCGACCTCTGATCCCTGACTCCCAGAGAAATGGAGTGATCTTATGGCCCAGTATAAAAAACCTTTGCCGCAACCGACCCCAGTGTCTAAGCCATTTTGGGATGCGGCCAAGCGGCATGAATTACAGATTCAACATTGCAACAAGTGTGGGACCCATGTGTTTTATCCAAGGGAAGTATGTCCCGAATGTTTGGCGCCGGATCTGCGGTGGGTCAAAGTGTCAGGTAAAGGAACGCTTTACTCGTATACGATTGCTCAAGCGCCGACGCATCATTCTTTTGCTGAAGATGTGCCGTATGTGATTGCGATTGTCGAGCTAGCGGAAGGACCACACGTGACAACCAATGTCACAGGATGTACGCCTGACCAATTAAAAGTCGGGATGCCAGTGGTTGCAGCATATGATGATGTGACTCCAGAGATCACACTAGTGAAGTTTCGACCAGCATAACTTACTGTTACAAATGCGTGATGTGAGGACAGTATCTTTTCTTACTGAAGCGAAGCCAGGAGAGTCCTAGTGGCGGTAATGTAAAAGGACCCTACCTGGCTTGTACTCGTTCCCGACCAGATAGATAATGGGCACTGTTGCCGTTGTAGAGAAAGCTGAAAACCGATAGGGAGGCGAACAATGATGATACTTCAACGATTGTACTGGCTCGCGATTGTCGCCTTGCTTACTCTGCTGTCTCAGCCTAGCGTTGGCTATTGTCGACAACCTGATACTACTCTGTCTGACCAGATCACTGAGGAAGTTCCCCCAGGGCAGAGGCTTGGGGCTCCGCAAGTACTAGAAATTGAGCCTCAGCCGGCTCCAGAGCTACGCCGCCAAGCAACTCCTTCCCCAGTTATCGCCCCGTCTGCGGCTTCTACCAGAACGGTAGAGCGTACCGAGCCGTCTGTGACCGAGAAGGCAGAAAGACGAGACACGGTAGATGGTGAGAGTGCACAACCAAACTCTCCTGTCCAGCGAATAAAAGGGAGCCGTAACTACCTAGGGGTTCTTTACGCGACTGCTGAAGAAGGAGCAGTAGGAGTCAAGGTGCTTGATGTGGTGCCAGGAAGTCCAGCCGAACGAGCGGGGTTTTCTGGCGCAAATCGCCCGTCTGAAGGGCAAAGTAGCCTCGTCAAAGCGGCTATCGTCGTGTTAGCGATGTCTCCGGCAGGGCCGTTTGCTATCCCGCTCGCGATTGCCCACGATATGTATATGACTCGACAAACCCCAGGAGATCTGATTGTAGCGGTCAATGATCAGCCGGTGCATAATGCGCAGGAGTTTAGCGAAACGATGCGTCGTTATCGACCCCGGGAGACAGTGTCGTTTTCGATCCTTCGCGGAGGAAAGGCAATGCAGATCTCGGTGCAACTCGAAGAAGAACCGAGCTGAAAATAATGAAGAATTAATAAGGAAAATGAAAAATTAAAGACCGTAAAAATAAACTCCCCCGCTTCCTCCTTTTGTATTCTTCTATTCTTCATTCTTCATTTTTCATTCTTCATTGTTAGTGCTAACCTGCGCCTTAAACGCCTTCACCGTGTTCTGCATGAACGTAGCCTGTGGGTTTGCTAACTATGCGTTATGGCTAGCAAACCCGCACCAGTCCTCACAAAACTCGTCATTTCTCTCTCCTCAATTCTCTGCATTTCTCCCATTTTCACACCAAAGTCCCGCGAATTTTCACAACAGGCAGCCGAGGTCTTTGAAGGGGGAAAAAGAGACAGGCAGCGATATGCTCTTGGGTGAGGATTATCCCTGTTAGTGTAACTCCTCCAACAATGCCTTGGCCTCTTGCAAGTCCCTGGTGTCAAATCCTTCAGTGAACCAGTGGTAAATCTCGGCTAACATCTGGTGAGCTTCATGTTGCTTGCCTTGCTGTTGCCAGAGACGAGTGAGGCTCATTACCGCTCGCAGTTCAGCAATGATATCCTAGTAATGCTGGCTCGCAAATGCGAATCTATAAGGTATTGGACGATCGCGGCTTTTGCGTGAGCTGCTCGGGTCAAAGCATTATCAGGATAGCACTACCCGATCCCCGACTAAAACGGAAATCCGAACGTCAGGCGGATTGCATCCAATCCGCCGAATCGATAGCTCACGCCGATGCGAGGGACGGTCAGAAACCAGAGCTTCCATGACGGCTGGGACCCAAAAGAGACGCCGAATTCGTATTGATTGTGCAGCCTGAGCGGGCTGCGCGATAGGCGGGTGAAGTCTGCAGAGGGGAAAAAGTGATAATGAATAAAAAAGCCCCCCAGGTCAGGCTCATAGCCCTTGATTGAGAACCCCAGAGGGTGACGCACTTCTATGCCGGTCTCGAGCGCGCCATATCCCTCTTGGTCGTCTCCGGAGAAATTCGTGTTACCGGCATAGAGTAAAGCATTACCAAAGTTTACCTGGAATCGTCGCCAGTCATAGGAAAAGAGGCTCCTTGCCCCTATGGCGTACACGTAGGACCATGGCCCGCCCGAAAAATCCTTAATTGGCCCCCATTCTACAAATGGCGTAAGCGACCACCGGCGGTGGAGAGGCAGTTGGAGTTCTATGCCTGGGACCACACTGACTGACTCCACCGTTTCGGATTGCTTGATCTGTTGCTCACTTATTTGTTGGGTAGTCTTGAACTTATAACGACCATAGACGAGCGGCATTTTCACTTTTAATTCCCACGCTTTGTTCTTGCCGAAGTGAAAAGTATAGGCAAGTGGCAGCTTATAGATTTGGACGGAAAGCCCTCCGAGTTCGTAAGCGCCGAAGCCGAGCTGCCCAGCGTAGACATAGTTAACCCGCAATTCAGAGCGGTCCGGAGTGCTCTGTGCCCACCCTGTTCCTCCCCAATAGCCAAGACTTATGAGCAAGAATACGCAAATGTACACACGCATGTCGCTGGTTTACTGCATTCAGCGCGCAGGGGCAAGGAAAACAGAATGCTCCATAGGATGTTAGTTGAACGCCTAGATGAACAAGTCCTGGTTAGTATTTTGCCTCCCCCTAATAAAGAAGAACAAGGGGGGAACCTTTAAGTCTAGAGAGGAGCACTACATACATACAGGTTGTGACAAGGGTAATGAGATATGGGAATCTTCGTCCCACAGGGTAGTGAACTATGGAGAGCGTAACTTTCGTGAACCTCGAACAAGGCGTGTTAATCGTCCCTTAGAAGGAGGCCTCTTGCCATAACGTAATGGGGGGTGGGGGATATGCGCCATTTGCAGAGCAGCCTTTACAAAGTGCATCTTTATATTTTCTGCGGACAACTTTTCTTTGGAGTACGATTTTTTGGATAATATTACTTCGTCTGCCTCGCTGTATCTATCAAAAATTTGCTTCAGTTTCTCAATAATCGCATCTCGTGCCGCCATACCAGTCCCATGACGGGATTCTTTACCCCCAAGAGTCTTGACAGTCTTAGCCGCAGCGTGACGGAATTTTTCGAGTTGCGCTATCAATGAACGCCGGTCTGCGTCAAAATGAAATCCCTCCGAGGTTAGTTCCCACCGAACGTCATGGCCGCCGTGAAGACTGCGTATAAGCGCGTCGGCATTCTCAATCATAGGCTTAAGAACTGCGATCTGGTGAGCGGGGCGTGGTCCTTTGTCGATGGATTCAACCATCGTGGAATACATACTAAGGGTACGCTGTACCTCGTCTAGCATTTCCACAGCCTCTTCAGGGCTGTGGTCTAAATTAGCGATGTCAGTGAGTTCCTGACGGATGTCATCCGCCAAGCGAAACGACCGATCTTCACGCCACCCTATCGAGAAGTTTTTGATTGTCACCCGACCCATTTTCGTCTCTTTCTGTGGGGTAAAGTACGTTCTTTTGTACTCTACGTGACGCCTCAGTTTAGCACGTGGGAGTATAAGTGCGTACTGTTGGAAATCGCTGAAGGAGCGGAAGAACGATGCAGGAAAAAACAGACAGCCAATCACAAGTTGCACGCAGACGACCCCGACGCGACGCTACTGAAGTACAGCGCGTGCTTACGGTACCGCAATCCACAGTGCTCACGGGCTTAACTGAGCGTGCAACGTGGCAGGCGATTTATCGGAAGCGGCTTCCATATAAAAAGTTAGGGGCCAAAACCGTAATTTTGCGCGAAGAACTAGAAGCTTTTCTTAGAGCGGTTTTCAGTGCCGTGCGACCTCTGGTAGGATCCGGGTCATGGCACCCTATCCGACAGAACTCCGCACCCGAGTGGTGGCAGCCGTCGAGCAAGGGGACA
>Ga0081539_10001757_pt1 | contig 34548 bp, 26 predicted proteins | sample TabmetS4T2R2_FD_71023 | JGI IMG/M metagenome (GOLD analysis project Ga0081539, IMG submission 71023) | Tabebuia heterophylla rhizosphere microbial communities from the University of Puerto Rico - S4T2R2 | ecosystem: Host-associated > Plants > Roots > Rhizosphere ... | reverse complement strand
CCCGGGGGGGGGGGGGGCCGGGCGCGGTTTTGGTATCGAGGACGCGGGATGGGGGAAAAGGCGGCGCCGGGCCGCCGCACTCCAAGGAGGCGCTTGAATTGAAACTGTGTCACTACTATCTTCTATTTTTAGTTGAATCGCCGCGGCAAGTGGCGCATACTGCGTCGGGGATGGAATCGCCCCACTCCTCTTAACTTTCGGCTCCCAGTTTGACAGTTAGACCACGTAAGTGGCGGAGGCACCATGAAGACTCTTTTGCTCCTCTCGCTTCTCCTAAGTCTACTTGTTTCATGGCAAGGTCCAGTTGTGTCTTCCGACGCGTCACCACTCGAGGTGGGGAACTTCAAGTGGTCGCGCGCGCGACGCAACGTGGATGCACCGCCGGTCGAAGGTAACGCTCCGGCCGCGGCGATGATCCCGCAGAACCGGAACTTCGCACGCAATTCAAGAATCAACGATCCGCAGGGAGTCAGGGATCCAAACCAGGACACGCTTGACGGTCGTCGCGCGGCGATGGATAAAAGCGTCGCCGAAGCACGCGCGCCGAAAGCACAACCAATGGACGGTTTCGCTTATCGCATCAAAGTTCAGAACCCGTCTAACAAAGTCGTCGAGATCGTCTTCTGGGAATACCAGTTTCGCGATCCTGCCAACCCCGACCTCGTTGCGCGGAGACAGTTTCTGTGCGGCGTGAACATTCCGGCAGGAAAGGGAAAAGATCTCGAGGGCTTCAGTCTGTCTGGACCAAGCGATGTGGTCGACATAAAAACACTCAACTCGGGCGGCAGCTTCAAGGAAAATGTTTTGATCAATCGGGTTGAGTATGCAGACGGCTCGATCTGGCAAAGAAAAGCCTGGAATCTTGCGGAGGTGAAAGGTAGCTACCAACGCGTGCTGCGCGAACCGTGGCTGCCGGGAATGTGCAAGGGACTTTAGGCAATGGCAGCGGTTGAGACTAAGAAACCACGAGTTCTCATCATCGATGATGAAGAACAGATCAGAAATCTGCTGATCGATGTCCTGGGCAACGCCTACCAGTGTTCAGACGCAGGCTCGGCAGAGGAAGCGCTTGCTGCGCTCGCCAACACCACCTTCGACCTCGTAATCAGCGACATCGACATGGGCGGGATGAGTGGACTCGAGCTCGTCCCGCGCGTCCATTCACTATCGCCCGACACCGTCGTAGTGATGGTCAGCGGCAATCAGGACATTGAATTCGCGATCCGTGCGCTCAGAGTCGGCGCTTTTGATTACATCAGCAAACCGCTTGATTTACGACACGTCGAAGCATCGGTTGAGCGCGCGCTCAACCACTACAACGTGCTGAAGGAGAACCGCCGTTACAAAGAACAGCTCGAAGATCTTTTGCAGCAACGCACGGCGCAAGTCGACTGGCTCGCCTACTACGACACGATTACAAACCTTCCGAATCGTGCGCTCTTCGAGGATCGTCTGACGCAGGCTTGCGAGATTGCAAAAGCGTCGGAGCAGTCGTTGGGCGTGCTGTTCATCTCGCTCGATCAGTTCAAGAAAGTGAACGACTCGCTGGGACACGCACCGGGAGACGTACTGCTGCGCGAGTTTGCCGAGCGTTTGCAGAGCTGCATCGGTAAGTCAGACACAGTGGCGAGGTTTGGCAGTGATGAGTTTGCGTTACTGCGCACAAAGATCGACGGCACGAAGGACGTGATCGAGACGATCACGGCGTTGTCGCAGGTGTTGAAGTTTTCGTTCGATCTGCCGGGTCACGAGTTGTTTGCGACTGCGAGTGTCGGTGTCAGCCTGTTTCCATTCGACGGCGAAGACTGCCAGACGTTGCTGAAAAACGCGGGCGCCGCGCTCTACAAAGCAAAGAAATCCGGCGGCGCGAACTACCAGTTCTTCACCGCTGACATGCACGACTTAGCGACGAGACGTTTGGCGCTCGAGAGTAGTCTGCGGCGCGCGATTCAGAACGAAGAGTTCCTGATCCATTACCAGCCGCGCGTGTCAGTCGACTCGCTGGCGATCACTGGTGTCGAAGCCCTCGTGCGCTGGCAGCATCCGCAGCTCGGTCTCATCTCGCCGTTAGAGTTTATTCCGCTCGCTGAAGACACGGGACTAATCGTGCCCATCGGTGAATGGGTTTTGCGCACTGCGTGTTTGCAGGGCCGGCGCTGGCGTGAGCAGGGGTTCGCGCCGATTCAGATCGGTGTGAATATCTCGGCGCGACAGTTTCACGATCAGGATCTGACACAGACCGTGATCAGGATTCTTGAAGAGACTGGCTGGTCGCCGAAGTATCTCGAGCTGGAATTGACGGAAAGCTCCATCATGCAGAACGCGGAGTTTGCGGCAGACATGCTGACGCGGCTGAAGAACATGGGCATTAACATCTCGATCGATGATTTCGGAACGGGATTTTCTTCGCTGGGTTCACTGAAGCGTCTGCCGATCGACGCGTTGAAAATCGATCAATCGTTTGTGAGGGAGTTGACGAGTGATCCCGACGATGCCGCCCTCGTGATGGCCATCATCACACTCGCGCACAACCTGCGATTGAGAGTAGTTGCTGAAGGAGTTGAGACTGAGGATCAACTGCGGTTACTACGGTTGCTGCGCTGCGACGAGATACAGGGGTACTTCTTCAGTAAACCCCTGCCCGCCGACAAACTCGTCTCACTTTTTGAACCGCTGATGAACGCCGATTACGCGGATTGATACTCGAACCGCGCCACGTCTGACTCACCGAGAATCACCGTATCGCCAGCGCTCAACGGCGTCTCTGTGACACGCGCCGACCGCGGATCGTTGACGAACGTGCCGTTGCGTGAATTCTGGTCCTCAATGACAACCTTTCCATTCCTGACTCCGATCCACACGTGGCGTTTCGAGATCCTTGGATCGGCGACCACGATCTGCGACGAGCCGCCGTCGCGTCCGATGTAATCACCGTCAGCCTTGATGTCGAATCGTTGTCCCGAGAGTGGTCCGGACACGAATTGGATCGTTCCATAGTTCTTCGGAAACATATCTTCGTCAGCAGTGAGCGCCATCGTGCGCGAAAGATCGACGGTCATGCCATCGCCCGCCATGATGTGTGGCGCTGGCGCCGGCGGTGGTGCCGGTGATGGTGACGGAGAGTGTGCCGCCGCAACCACTGGTGCTGGAGCCGGTTTAGGAGTGGGCGGATACTTTGCCTTTCCACCGTCTGAAGCCGGACCCGTCGCAGGCGCGGGACCGGCCTGCTTACCCTTTTTGCGCTTACGCGCAACTACGATCCCAATGATGCCGATGATTAATAGGAACCCGAGCAGTAAAACAACTCCGATGATTGCGACGACGATCCAAACCGAAAAGTTGGACTTCTCGCGTCCCTCGGCTTTCGCTTGCTGGCTGCTTTGAATCAGTCGATCGACTTCCGAGTGTTGTGGAAACAGTCTCTTTACTTCTTCAAACTTCGGAATCGCCGACGAGTAATACTGGTCCCAGTAATAAGCCAACCCATCCTTATATGCCGTGTCGGTGGGGCCCAAATCGTTTGTGGCGCCCGCGCTCTTCACGTACTCCATCACGGTGTTTGCAGGAACGATGAAAGAGAATCCGGAAACTTCCTGACCGTTTACAGTGTCGCCGCGGAATGTCAGCAGTCCGATTACTTCGTTGGCATCGTTCACGACTGGTCCGCCGGAGTTACCGTGCGTGGCGGCGGTGTTGGTTTGCAGAATCGGAGCACCGCTCGAGGCTTGTTTCTTAGCGGAGATCTTGCCGTCGTTAATCGTTGCTTCGAGTGCAGACTTGCTGCTGAGCAGTCCGGAGTTGAATGTGTCTGCGGCGCCCGGATAACCGATAACGGTCACGTGATCCTGTAGCTGAACTTTTTCGGAGTCAGCGAGTTTCAGAATCGGTGCGTTCTTTACTTCGATCTTGATGATGGCGACGTCTTTGCCCTGATCGTTACCTTCGCCGGTCGGCGCGCCGTATTGCTTGATCTCGAATGGGAAGGCGCTGCCGTCGGGAATGATTACGTGATGGTACAGAGTGACGCTCTGAAACTGACTGTGCTCGTTGATGTAGCTGGCAATGCTGCGCGGGTCTCTGCCGACCTGCTTCGCGAGCTGATTTACCAGTTGCCAGAACAGTGCCTGTTTGGCTTTGTCCTCACCGTCGTGCGTCATGGAGACGACGTGTGCGTTCGTGGCGATGTAGCCGTTGGAGCTGATGAAGAAGCCGGAGCCCAGTGAAATTGCATTCACGTCAAATGATTGTCCCTGGGTGTTGGGCGGTTGAAACCAGATTTTTCCGGACGCGCCGTCGATAATGCGCACCACTGCGGGCTTGCTGTACATCGCGAGGCGTTCGCCGTCTGACACGGCGCGCACGACGAATTGCGTCGGAAGCAGTGTAGCGACTACAAAAAAAGCGCCTGTTGCAAGAAATAGCAGTCTGCGCATAGAAGAGGCTCCTCGGGGATGTTGATTGGCAGTCAAAATGTCGGTCTCAAATATTGAACGGCCTTGAAGAAGATTCAAGTGGCAGCTCTGAACTGAAGTAAGTGTGCTTCTAAAGGAATTCCGAACGAAAGTCAATGAAAAATAGAGAGCGGTGAAGCGACCGTGTATCGTAATTGGACGTTCACTGACGTGATACCATTGGTTTTTCCCCCAAAACGATCTGGCACGTTGCTTGCTCGATTAAGAGTAAGCTTTGCTGTAGGAGGATTGAAGCGTGACGAACAAGATTTGCCTTTTTACGATACCGTTGATCGCGGCGCTTGGCATTGGTGGGTCAACGAGCTTGGCACAGGACGTCAAAACCAAGGCAGAAGACGCCAAAGACAAGACCGTTTCGACTACCAAGAAAGTTGGCCACAAAGTAAAGCACAAAACGGCGCGTGCTAAACACAAGACCGTCTCGGCCACTAAGAAGGTGGGAAACGAAGTAGGCGATAAAGCTGAAGACGCGAAAGACAAGACCGTTTCGACTACGAAGAAGGTCGGAAGCGAGGTCGGCGACAAGGCTGAAGACGCGGCAGGCACGACCGTTTCAGCTACGAAGAAGGTCGGAAACGAAGTAGGGGACAAAGCTGAAGACGCGAAAGACAAGACCGTTTCGACTGGTAAGAAGGTCGGAAACGAAGTAGGCGACAAAGCTGAAGACGTTAAAGACAAGACCGTCGACGTAGGCGGAAAAGCTGTCGACACCAGCAAGAACATTGGTGAGAAGGGCGTCTCAGGTGCGAAGAAAGTCGGCAGGAAGACTGTTAAGGGCGCAAAGAAAGCTGGACGTGCAGTGAAGAAAGCAATCCCTTAATCCTTTAACAATTAAGAATAGATCAGATAACGACGGGCAGTTCAGTGGGCTGCCCGTTTTGTTTTCCACGATCAGATCGAGTGACGCCTGTTTAGCCGCGCGCGTGCCGACTCTCTAACTCATCAGTTTGATCCCACGTCCTATCTTCGTGCCGCAGCGACCCGAAATGTTTTTGCAGCGAAATGCATTAAGCGGTAGGGATGCCATGCCGCAACTCCGCGGTGATCACTGAAGGCAGACCTCATAAATCCATCAGTCACTTCGCTACTAAGAACTCTGAGGGGAACCAAAAACATGTCGAACGAAAAGGGAAGTACACGTTACCTGAAAAACGTAATCTTAGTCTCGGCGCTCGCCGCGTCTGTCTCTCTATACGTAGCGTCGGCGCCTTCTTCAGCTCAAAAACAGCAGGGCGCCACTGCCGCATCGAAACCAACGCCCACTGCGACAGCTAGCCCAAGACCCGCATGCACGCCACCGCCTGAACCAGCACCCCAAACCGCTAACGGAATTAGCGTGGGCAGGCCTAAGGTTTTCGATAACCGCACCCTTACGATCATGCTTGAGAGCCTTAGCGACGCTCTGCGCGGCATGCAGACTCAATTCGTTAATCAGCAGGCCCTCGCTGCCGCATTCAACTACTTGCAAGGTTTTCAGTCGAAAGAGGTGGTGTCGAACTTAAACATCACGGCAACCCCGATTCCCGGATTGAAGAACGAAACTGTCACCACCGCCGGGAACGTCACTGCGGCAGGAGCCCCGCTGCCGGACACCTCCAAAGTCACGACTACGTCAGACCGGCCCGCCTTTACGCCTCAGGCTCCGCCACTCGACAACCCACCAGCGTTTCAGGGCTTCACGCCGACTTATGGTGAGAACCCGTCGGATTTACTGAGTGACCAGGTGAATCTGACTTACCAGATTTTCAATATTCGCATGCTCCTCGAGCGGTCGCTATCGGATCGGGTGCTGTCCAATGATGACAAGACAACGCGCCGTCAGGCAGTCCTGGGTTTCAACGTCACGATTGATCCGCCTCGCAAAGCGAAAGACGCGGTGGCCGTCGTGGAAGTCACACTCGACTTGCCCCAAAACAGCACTGAGACAAGCGATGGACTGTCTCTCGTCTCACTGATGCCGCAGGAGAAGACTTACAACGCAGCCGCCCTTAGCACGAAGTCGCACGCTTTCGGAGGAGCTGCCGTGGTGAAGATGTTTCAGGTTGGATACAGCGAGCGGCGGCGCGGCCAGGTCTTCTATCTCTACCGTGACAACGACACCGTCTCGTATGAACGCATGAACGGCGGCAAGAAAAATGAAGTGATCTTCGGTTGGATGTTCCGGCCGGTGCTGGGCCGCAACTCAGTTTCGCCGGGTTTACGACAGCTATTTGCCATTGTCGCCCTGCCGGCCGATGACACTCGCACGAATGAAACCGTACAGTACCTTAATGCTCACGTGAAGACGTACTGGAAGAAGTACGATCGTGACACGATGACTTCGTTCAAAGAGGACGAAGCGAATCGTGCCGCTCGGCTCAAGTATGCGCTTACCCTAAACCTGACGAAGCCCGAAATTTTTTCAGACAGTCACTCGAATACGGCGGCCTACGCCTGCATCAACGTCAAGCCGACTCGAAAATATCAGGACAACCTAAAGCCGGAGATTGAAAGCGTAAGATGGGTGCCTACAGGTCCGAAGTCTGCCCTGATCTCGATCACAGGTAACAACTTCTTCAGCGGTACGCAGGTCACACTTGGGGACAAAGTTTATGCGTCGACCTCGGACGGGCTGATCATTAAATCGAATCAGACAATCGACATTGCCACGTCGCTGGACGCGTTAGCTTCCGGGCCCGGTGCGATGATAGGACGCTACGGTGCGGCCGTGCCTTTGATTCCAAACTCTAGTGAGACAACCGAAGAACCAAAAAACCCAACTGCGAAGGCGAGTGAGAGTCCAGCAACGAAGCGAAGTGAGACATCCGACGGCATCAGGCTTGGTATTCTTAGGTTGCGCCCGGCACTTTCCGGTTTCCATTCGCTGGAGGTTGATCTGCTCTCCTCTGCGGGAGGAGCACTAAAATTGGATGACCTTCCGAAAGATGAGTCAAAGAGTAGTAGTCTCACACCTATTCTTACGGTCAATGGAAACGTCGTCCCCCTGCCGTACAGCTTCGTCGAAAAGAAAGACGAGCAAGGAAACCCGAAGGGCGTGGCGCTCCAGGCTCTCGTCCCGAGCTCATTTTTGACTGCCGGTGGCGGAGTGTTGAAAGTCTCGTGGCCATTCCGCTCTGACAGGTGGATGGCGACGACGCGCATTTATGACCCGGCAGGAACGTATCGCACACTGCGGTTGGATGCCAAGCGAATCGTCGTGATGACCGACAATCCAGTTGGCTTCATCGCCGCCACTGCTAACGACTGCTGGACACTGCGCGCGGGCAGCGCGACCTTCACGATACCAGGCGGCGAGTGCAAGAAGGAAGACCCAAGCGTGGAAAAATTATCCGACTACGCGGTCGAGCTGACTCTCCCGGATACAATACCAGCACCCGACAAGGTCCTTGTCGTCGCTCCCCAGTCTTACGGAGCTGCGCACTCGGTGGATGTCCCAAAGTTGCCGGGGTCAGAGTCTGCGACACCAAAGCCCATCGCACTGAAGCAGTGCGACGCCCTCTGGGTGACAATCAGTGTCAAGGATGTTGACGCAGTCCACGCCGTCGAGGCCAACCAGTTGCCGCTTAAATTCCGAAAAGGCAAGCCTGAGAAAGAAGGGGCTCCGATAAAAACGATCCAGGTCCAGATTACGCGGGAGATCAGTAGCAAGCCAGGCGATGTCGACATTACGGTGTTGGACAAAGCCGGAAATTCAATAGGAGACGCGCGACTAAGCATCGCCCCTCAAGAGAATTGCAATCCTGAAGGAGGAAAACAATGAGCGCTAAAAAACGGACATCAAAGAAACCGACAAAACGCGCATCGAAGCGACCGAAGAGCAAGAGACCGACGAAGGCAATGCTTGAGGAAATCAGCGCAGTATTGCAGAAGCACAACTGGAGCGCCGTGAGAATTCTGCCCGTCTCGACCCAGAACATAGCCGCATCACTTGAAGCTGTCGCAGACCCTGACTGCGGATTAAAGCCCACGCCGGAGAGCCTTAATTGCGCTGCAGGGCAAGAGCCTACGCATGTTTGTGTAACATGCAATGGCATCATCGTGTGCGGTTGGAAGTGTGTTTAAGCTGGCGTCGTCAGCAAGGCAAAACAATCACGATAACCGGCCGCACGTGGGATGGTTCGTCACATGTGCGGCCCATGCTTTTAGCGCCCGCCATTCTCTTTACGCCAAACAGCTACATCACCAGACCCTAGATGTGGTGTGTGGCGCGCGATAACAGCAGTTGTGCGGCCAGGGCTTCGCTTCGCCGACGTGTAGCGGCATCTCGCAGAGCAACTGGGCGTTCGCGAATATCTTCGAGCCGTTCAGTAAGTAGCTGTGACGCCGTTTCGGCGTAGAAGATCAACCGCAGGTGAACAAGGCACAAAGGATCGATTAGTCCTTTTGTGCTTTTTGTGCCTCTTTGTGGCTATACTACCCGCGGCAAGGAGGAACTCCCATGGCAGATACTTCAAGGTTTACGATCATTTGTCCCTGCTGCGAGGCAACACTGACGATTGATGCGCAAACCGGCGCCATCCTGTCGCACGAGGAAAAGGCAAAGCCGCTGGCTTCCTTCGACGAAATGGTCAAAGGCCTCGACAAGCAAAAGCAGATGCGCGAACAGATCTTCGCGCAGGAGCTGAGCTCGATGAAAGATCGCGACCGCATTCTCGAAGAGAAATTTCAGGAAGCAAAGAAACGCGCGGAGAAAGACAAAGACAAACCTTACCGAAATCCCCTGGACATCGACTAACCACCGGAGAACACTTGATGGTTCGTACTTCAATTCGACTTGCTCTCAGCGTCCTTCTCCTCGCAAGTCTTCAATTAACCGGGTTGGCACAAACCCGGATGCCGCAACTCAAATTCACCGATCGCACGCTCGCCAACGGCATGCGTGTGCTCGCTGCTCCTGATTCTTCCAGTCCAACAGTCGCCATTCAGGTTTGGTATCACGTCGGCTCGAAAGACGATCCGCAGAGCCGCAGCGGCTTCGCGCATCTTTTTGAGCACATCATGTTTAAGAGTACGAAGAACATGAAGTCGGAGATGATGGATCGTCTAACGGAAGACGTCGGCGGGTTCAACAACGCGTTCACGGCTGACGATATGACTGTGTATTTCGAAGTCGTGCCGTCAAATTATCTAGAGACGCTGATTTGGGCTGAAGCAGATCGACTTTCAGGACTGAACGTCGACGATGCGAATTTCAAGTCAGAACGCGATGTGGTGAAGGAAGAGTTTCGACAGGGCGTGCTCGCGCCGCCGTACGGCCGCTTCGAGTACCTGCTGCAACAGAAGTCGTTTCTCGAACACCCGTACAAGCGCCCGACGATCGGCAGTATCGAAGATCTCGACGCCGCGTCGCTGAAGGACGTGCAGGAGTTTCACTCCACATACTACCGGACTGACAATGCGACGCTCGTCATTGTTGGTGATTTTGATCCGAAGCAGCTCGATGCGTGGGTCGATAAGTATTTCGCGCCGATCGCGAAGCCGTCGCGTCCACTGCCGCGTGTGCAGGTGAAAGAGCCACCGCGCAAAAGTGAGATTCGTGTGACGGAGTACGGCAGTAACGATCTGCCTGCGGTTGGGTTGACGTATCTGACGCCGCGACAGGCTGATGCTGACTCGGACGCGTTGCGCGTTGCTGACGTGATCCTTTCCGGCGGCGAATCGTCGCGGCTTTATCACTCGCTGGTTTATACGCAGCAGATAGCGGCGGAAGTAAACTCCAGTGCCGAGACACGTGAAGATGCGAGTCTGTTCGTGCTGACTGCGGTGTTGTCGGAAGGGAAGAAAGTCGAAGACGTCGAGAAGGCGATGCTCGCTGAGATCAGGAAACTGCAGGACACGCCTGTTTCGGCGGCTGAGTTAGACAAGGCCAAGAACCAGCTCGTCACTAACCAGTTACGACAACGTGAGACGAGCAACGGCAAGGCGCTCGCGCTCGGTGAAGCGGCGGTGCTGCTCGGAGACGCAGGTCGCGTCAATACGGATCTCGAACGGCTGCAAGCCGTGACGGCGGCTGATATTCAACGTGTGATGAAGAAGTATTTTACTGACACGAATCGGATGGTGTTGTACTACCTGCCGGAAGCGTCGAAGAAGAGCGGGGAGGGCAAGTAGATGATGAACAACGTAAGAGATCTCTTTGCTCCTTTGCGCCTTTGCGTGAACCTGCTTTTTATTGCCGTGTTGCTATCAGCCGGTGTGAGCGCCCAAACCCCCCAAGCAACACCACCGCCTCCAGCTTCGCCACGCTCCGGCACGTTCCCGAAACCAGTCGAAGAAACACTTCCAAACGGACTGCGCGTGATCGTCATCGAGCGTCGTGAGACGCCGCTCGTATCCGCGCAACTGCTGATCAAAAATGGTGGTGAAGTCGATCCGCCTGAGCTCGCCGGCCTCGCTGACATGACTGCGAACCTGCTCACGAAAGGCACGCAGACACGCGACGCCACGAAGATCGCGCAGGAAGTCGAGAGTCTCGGCGCATCGCTCGACTCGGGCGCGCGCTGGGACTCGTCATTCGCTACCGTCAGCGGGATGTCGTCGAAGACTCCGCAGGCGTTGGAGATTCTCGCCGACGTCGTGCGCCGTCCGACGTTCAAGAGTGAAGAAGTCGAACGACTACGCCAACAGTATCTCGACAACGTGACGCTCGCGCTCGGCGATCCGGGGACGATCGCGCGCATGGTCGCAGCGCGTGTTGTGTTTGGTGATAGTCCATACGGTCATCCAGTCAGCGGGACGCAGGAGTCGCTTACGCGCATCACTGCGGCTGACATCACGAAGATGCATTCGCGTTATTACCGTCCTGACAATGCGATACTCGTCATCGGCGGCGACATCGGCGCGAAAGACGGCATCGCCCTCGCGACGAAGTATTTTGGTGACTGGCAAAAGCCGACGACACCGATGCCGACCTTGAGTGCAGCGATGGACGGCGCGGGCAGTAAGACTGGTCGTGTAGTGGTGATCGATAAACCCGATGCGGGTCAGGCAGCGGTTTTTCTCGCGCGCACTGGCATCAATCGAAAGGATCCGGATTATTTTCGTGGTGTGGTATCTAACTCGGTGTTGAGCGGGTATTCGGGACGGCTCAATCAGGAGATTCGCATCAAGCGTGGTTTGAGTTACGGCGCGGGTAGCCAACTCGACACGCGACGCGATGTTGGACCATTCGTGGCGTCGGCGCAGACAAAGAATGAATCAGGCGCGCAGGTGGCGGATCTGTTGTTGGGTGAGATTAGCCGCTTGTCGTCGGCGCCGCCCGCCGATATCGAGTTGACGCCACGCAAAGCCGTGGTGATTGGAAACTTCTCGAGAAATCTCGAGACAGCGAATGGACTCGTGGGACAAGTCGGATCGCTGGCGTTGTATGGTTTAGGTTTGGATGAGATCAATCGCTACATCAACAACGTGCAGGCGGTGGGCACGGCCGACATTCAGAAGTTTGCGAGTGCGAAGCTGGATCCGAAGTCGAGCAACATCATCATCGTCGGTAATGCGAAGGCGTTTCTGCCTGAATTGCAAAAGAAGTATCAGAACGTCGAGGTGATACCGATCACGGAGCTGGATCTCAATACTGCGCTACTGCGTAAGAAGCAACAGACAGGTTGACAGGATTTACAAGATTTTTTCAGGATGAACATGTAAATCCTGTTTCTAATCTTGTAAATCCTGGTCTAAAGACTGACGCAAGGATAAAGACCATCATGACTAAATTCACGATCTTTATTCTCTCCCTGTTAATCACCACCGCGATTCACGCGCAGCAACAACCGCTCGATGGCGTCGATGCGCGCTCGAATCCGGCGGAGTTCGCAAAAGGGCTAGGCAGCACGGATCCGTTGCTGCGGCAACGCAGTGCCGAGGCGCTCGCGAAGCTCGCCGCCACCGATCAACGCAAGCTCGTCGAAGGCTATCAACTCCAGGAGAAAAATAAAGAGGTCCGTCTCGCGCTCGATTGGGCACTCTATCGCATGGGCAAAGCGGAGGCGCTCTATCACGTCGTCGACGATCTCGACTCCGGTCGCCAGCAGCAGGCTATTGGTTACTTATCGGAATTAGACAGTCCCGACGTCCTTTATCCATTTCTGAAACGCACGAACAACGCACCGCGCATCAATGCGGGTTTACTAAAAGTCCTCGCGCGCACCGGCGACGCGCAAACGCTCGAGCTCGTCAAGCCTTTTCGCGAGTCACATCAACCTTATGTCGCCGAAGCTGCTGAGATTGCGCACGACGAGATTGAAAAACGTCTCAGTGAACCGGCGGCAACCACGACACGAGCGCGGCCACGGACGGTCGAGAAGCCGTAATGCACGCGAGCCTGCGCACATTTCTCGATCTACTAAACAGAGAAAACGAAATCGTTACGATCAAAGCTGAGGTCGATCCGTACCTCGAGCTGGCCGAGATCCATCGTCGCGTGATCGCCGAGGGTGGACCGGCGTTGTTTTTTGAGCGCGTGAAGGGCAGCAGGTTTCCCGTCGTCACAAACCTGTTCGGCACGGAGCGGCGCATCGATCTCGCGTTTGGTCCAAAGCCCGAAGCCTTCGTACGCGAGATGGTACACGTCGCAGAGTCTATCCTGCCGCCGAAGCTTGGTGAGCTGTGGCAGCATCGTTCCATCGCACTCGAATTAGCGAAACTCGGTACACGCAACACTTCGCGTTCGCCGGTGACGCAGGTCGTCGATCGTCCTGCCCGTCTGGATCAACTGCCGGTGCTGACAACGTGGCAGGAAGACGGTGGGCCATTCATTACCCTCCCGCTCGTCTACACCGAACACCCGATTACGAAGAAACACAACCTTGGGATCTATCGCATTCACGTTTACGACTCGCACACCACCGGCCTGCACTGGCAGATCCAGAAGGGCGGCGGGTTTCATTACACGGAAGCCGAGCGACTCAATCAGCCGCTGCCCGTGACGATCTTTCTCGGTGGACCACCGGCACTGATTCTCGCCGCAATCGCGCCGCTGCCTGAGGACGTGCCCGAGCTCGTGCTCGCGTCTTTGCTGGCCGGGCAAAAACTCAAGATGACGCGTAACCCGCTTGGCGAAGGACGGCATCGCCTCGCGGCCGAAGCAGAATTCGCGCTTGTCGGGCACGCGCCGCCACACGAGCGCAGACCGGAAGGACCATTCGGTGACCACTACGGTTACTACTCGCTGCGTCACGATTACCCGGTGTTCAATGTCGAAGCTGTCTTTCATCGTCGCGATGCGATCTATCCGGCGACTGTCGTCGGCAAGCCACGGCAGGAAGACTTCTTCATTGGCGACTACTTGCAGAAGTTACTGTCGCCCCTCTTTCCGCTTGTGATGCCGTCGGTGCGGGATCTGTGGACGTATGGTGAGACGGGGTTTCACTCGCTTGCGGCGGCGGTGGTGCGCGAGCGATACGGTCGCGAGGCGCTCGTCTCGGGTTTTCGGATACTCGGTGAAGGGCAGTTGTCACTCACGAAGTTTTTGCTGCTCACTGATACGCCGCAGGATCTGAAAGACTTCCCACGCTTGCTCGAACACGTGCTGGAGCGCTTCCGGCCTGAGACGGATCTGTTTGTTTTTTCAAACGTGTCGATGGATACGCTTGATTACACGAGTGGGAAAGTGAATGAGGGCAGCAAGGCGATCATGCTCGGGTTGGGTGAACCTCTGAGGAAATTGCCGCACGAGTTTAAGGGCGAGTTACCGGCATCGATTATGCGCGCGGAAGTGTTTTGTGCGGGGTGTTTAGTATTGCAGGGCGAATCGTTTGCGGAGGATGAGTCGCTGGCGCAGCGAGTGGCGAGCGAGCCAGTGCTTGCTGATTGGCCGTTGATCGTCTTGCATGATGATGCGAGTGTTGCAACGTCACCGCCGGATTTTTTGTGGGCTACGTGGACGCGATTCGAGCCAGCGTCGGATATTTATGCGGCGCGAACGACAGTGCAGCGGCATCATCTGGTCTACACGGGGCCGATCGTGATCGATGCGCGGACGAAGCCGGGGTTTCCAAACGAGCTTGTTGTGCGGGATGACATCGAGACCCTCGTCGATCGCAGGTGGGACGACTATTTTGGACGCGGATTAACGCGGATTTAAATCCGGATTTTATCCGCGTCATCCGCGGTTAATTTAATCGTAAATACCGCGCCGCCATCGGGTGAGGCCGATGCCGTGGCCTTTTGCTTTCACCGGAATTGGCCCGCGTACCATTCGACTACCGGCGCGCCAAAAAGCAGTGCCGCGATTGCGCCGAGACCGAGAAAGACACCGAAGGGAAGCAGCATCTGCATGTTTCGCTGGCGCTGCCGGGCCATCAACAAAATGCCGATGACCGAGCCACCCAACACGCCGGCAAAGATCGTCAGAATCGTCAGTCGCCAACCGAGATAAGCGCCGACCATAAACATCATCTTCACGTCGCCGAGTCCCATCGCCTCGATGCCGCGCAGTTTTTCCCACGTCCAACCCATGAGCCAGAGCGAGCCGCCGCCGATCAACGCGCCGATGAGTGCGCCCGCGAGTGAAACGACCCACAACGGCATACCCTCGAGCGCGCCGTGCGAGAGCGAAGGTATGTCGTCGAAGTGCGGCGTGCCTGTCAGTAAGGGAACGGCGACGCGGGCGACGAGTGCAAACGCGATCCCCGGATACGTGATCACGTTTGGAAGAAGCATGTGCTGGGCGTCGATGAAGACGAGCGCGAGCAGTGCCGAAACAAAGACGAGATCAAACGGCAACGCCGCGCTCAAACCGTCGTGCCATGCAACAGCGACGAACAACCCCGCGGTCAGCAATTCAACCGCCGGATAACGAAACGAGATGTGCTCTTTACACTGGCGACACTTCGCGCGCAACAACACATAACTCAGGACAGGAATGTTGTCGTAGAAAGCGATCACCGCACCGCACGAGGGACAGCGCGAGTTTGGAAAGACGATCGACTCTTCGAGGGGAACGCGATGAATGACGACGTTGAGAAAACTGCCGATGATCGCGCCAAAAACTCCCGCGACCACGTAACCAAAAGCAGGGGGAACCAGGTTCAAATCAATCATTAATTTATTTAGCCACGGATTGACACGGATTACACAGATCGAACTAAACCGTGTAATCCGTGTAATCTGTGGCCTTTTTGTTTTGTTTTTCCCAGAGCATCAGATGTTTCAGGAACGCGTGATGCGCGGCGAAGCTCGCAATCGTAAAGCCTGCGAATCCGTCTCGTAGACCACCTTTCAAAATCAAACTGCGGATGAATGCCGCTGGACCAGCCGAAGCAACGCCGAGCACTGACGTGCGCCGGCCTTCTTCAAACATCTGGCGCGCAGCGAGTGGCGCGTAACGCTCGCCAATCATGCGGTGATGATGCGCAGCGTTTTCTGAAGTGTAATGCAGCAGATCTCCCTTGAGCCGCTCGACACGCGTGCCTTCATCCATCGTTACTGACTCGTGAATGTGGCGTTGTTTCCAGTGGCCCTTGTTTTTCCTGAAGAGTCGTAACTGTCGATCGGGGTACCAGCCGCCGCCGCGGATCCAGCGTCCCTGGTAGTACGTGCGACGCGCGATCTGGTAACCGTCAGCGAGATCGGATTTTTGCTTCAGAGATTCGATCGACTTTTTGAGCTCGTCGGACACACGCTCGTCTGCATCGAGGCTGAAGATCCAATCGTGTTTGGCTTGATCGACGGCGAACTGTTTCTGCGCGCCGAAACCGGGCCAGGGGTTTGTGATCACGCGCGCGCCACAGGCTTCTGCGAGCTCGCGCGTGGCGTCAGTCGAGCCCGAGTCTACCACCACGATCTCGTCCGCCCACGCGACTGACTCGCAGGCGGCTTTGATATTCGATTCTTCGTTGAGGGTGATGATGGTGGCGCTGATCTTCATCCACCGTAAGCTTACCAAAGCCTAAATTAAAAAGCCGCGGATTTTCGCGGATGAACGCTGATCTGCGTTTATTCGCGAAAATCCGCGGCTTATTTAACCCTCAGTTTGAGCCTATGGCCGTACGGGGTTATCAACTACCACGTTGTTTGCTCGCAGCGTCGTCGATGTCGCACGCTGCAAGTCGGCCAGTGCCTTGTTGTAGTCAGTCTCTGCTCGCAACTCGGACGCACGCGCGTTCGCGAGTGCGTTCTCACGCTGGAACAGAAGGAACGTCGTCGAACGTCCCACCTGGTACAACCGCTGCTCACCTTCGAGCTGCATCTCCGCGTTCGTTCGCGCTTCACGCGCTGACAGCACTCGCTGCCGTGCCGACTCGACCGCCTGCGCAGAGTTGCGAACGTCAACCTCGATGATCTGCTCCTGCGATCTCATCGACGCCTGCAACTGCTCCTGCTGAATGCGCGCACCGGCGAGGTTCGCTTCCGCGGTTTTGTTCTTCCACGGGAACGAGATCGCAGCGCCTACTGTGATGTTGCGCGTGTCGCCGCTGATCAGGTTACGGAGGTCGCGTCCATAGCCACCGACAAGAGTGGAGTTCAGGGTATTAACATCTGCTGCCACCAGCGGTGAAGTCGACACGGGAAGACCCAACGCGAGCTGAGTCTGACGAATCTGCTCGAGCAAAAACGCGTTTGGATCGGTCAGAGTATTGGTACCGATGAGCGGTACCTGAGTTCCCGCCGGCACCACCGGGTTGACGTTAGTACCAGCGAGACCCGTCAACGCCACTGTTCCCACTAAATCGATCTGCGGCTTGGTCTGGTTCTTGAAGAAACGGAGGTCGATGTCGTTGATATCGTTCTGCAAACGCAGACGGCGCAACTCCGGACGATTATCACGCGCGGCTTTCAACGCGTCGTCGAGGTTGACTGGATTCGTGTCAAACTTCGGCGTTTCGGTCGGCGTGAGCTGTGCGGACCACGACGGATCGTTCGGGTTCTTGAAGATCAAAACCTTCAAATTGTTCTCCGAGATCGCAACTGCCTGAATCGCCGAGTAAAGCGCGGTCTCACGGTTCGCGAGCTCAGTCTGAACTTCAGCTCTCTCGAGCGGGGCTTTCGCGCCCGCGGCGATCTGCGCTTCGATGTTCCGGAGGCTCTCACGCGACAGGTTCAGGTTGGCGAGCTGGTTTTGCTGATCGCGCAGTGCGAAGACCAGTTCCCAGTAGGCTTGTTGTACGCGAGTAATCACGTCGATCGTGCGCTGGCGGAAGTCTGCGTCTGACTGGTCCAGTCGTTTGCGCTGGACACGAATCTGACGGCGATTGTTGTCGATCGAGCGATCGCGCAGCAGCGGCTGCGTGAACGTCAACGACAGGTTCGACGAGTAGAACGGGTTCAGCACGTTGAATCTGTTACTCGTGTTCGTGTACGAGTTTTGAAACTGGAGGAAGTAGTTTCCACCGCCGCGGCCAAACTGCTTCACCACGGATGGGCTCCATGAATACGTCGTCGTGCTGGTCACGGAACCGCCGCCCAGCGAGCTCTGTTGTGGCGAGATGCGCTTGTCGTAAGTTGGCGTAATCGCGAAGACGGGATCGAAGATGCCTTCGAGCGCGCGCAACTGAGTCTCAGCGAAGCGAACGTCATCACGCGCGACTTCGATGTCGTTGTTGTTTTCAAGTGCACGCTTGATCGCGTCGTTCAGCGACAGTGGTACCGAATCAGTACCCACACCTAAACGCGAAAGACTCGGCACGGGCGGCAATGGCTTCGCCTGAAACTGCGGAATCACCGGTTCGCGCAGAGGCTCGCCCGATGGCTGCGTCGATCCGCCAGGTACGGTACCGGCTGCAGGAGTTGGCGACGGCGCGACTGTAGGTGTTTGGGGACGAACAACGGTTCCCGGCGGCGCCGTGGGACTTGTTTGCTGAGTTCCCGGAGGCGCCGTGGGGTTCTGCGTTGGCGTTGTGGTTCCAGGGATCGGCTCCTGTCCTGGCGGCCGGGTCGGATCGCCCGGGGCCGGCGTCGGTTGCGGTCGCGGTGTTGCCTGCGGTGTTTGCGCGAGGGCAGCGTTCGCTCCAGCGAAGACGATGGATGCCAGAACCACCGGCCTGATTAACTTAGTAGATAAAAAATTAAACATCGAACGACGAGCTCCTTAAACGTGTTTGCTTCCAATCTCTACGGCTAACAATAAAGGAAGAGCGGGACATTCTGGCAAACGAAGATCCACAACATCAAGCGGTTACTACGTCACCCGCGGAAATGCAGTTTCAAAAAGTTGTGCGAAACGCTGGCTTGACACGCCGAAACGCGCCGCATAATCTTGCGTTTCTCTAGTTAGAGACACTGCGGGGCTACTCCAGGTTACAAAGGCGCGTGACGCCCGGGCGGAATTCTGTCCCAAAACTGCAACCGGACTTGTCCCACAATCGAGACGATATTCATTATATTCATTAACACCTGGAGGACTTTCGGCAATGGCGGTGAAGGTTGGCATCAACGGATTTGGTCGCATCGGCAGGAACATCTTTCGCTCGTCACTCGGTGATCCGGACATCGACTTTGTGGCCGTCAACGATCTGACCGACACCCGAACGCTCGCGCACTTGCTGAAGTACGACTCCGTCCTCGGAAACCTGGAACATCAGATCACTTCGACGGAAAACGGGATCAGCGTCGAGGGCGAGGAGTTTCGCGTGTTCTCGCAACGCGATCCGGCGGCGATTGATTGGGAGTCAGTCGGCGCGGAGATCGTAGTCGAGTCGACAGGAATATTTACGAAGGCTGAAGACGCGAAGAAGCATCTGCATGGTTCAGTAAAGAAGGTGATCATCTCAGCGCCCGCGAAGAACGAAGACATCACGATCGTGTTGGGTGTTAATGAAGAGAATTACGATCCGGCTGCGCATCACGTAATTTCGAACGCGTCGTGCACGACGAACTGCCTCGCGCCGGTAGCGAAAGTGGTCCATGAGAAGTTTGGCATTCGCTCGGCCCAGATGACGACGATCCACTCGTACACAAACGATCAGCAGCTTTTGGATCTGCCGCACAAGGATCTGCGACGTGCGCGTGCGGCAGCGTTGTCGATGATTCCGACTTCGACTGGTGCGGCGAAAGCAGTGGCGCTTGTGTTGCCGGAGTTGAAAGGGAAGTTTGATGGTATTTCGGTGCGTGTGCCGACGCCGAATGTGTCGCTCGTTGACGTGGTGATGGAGCTCGAGAAGGAGACCACGGCCGAGGACGTGAATCGCGCGTTCAAGGATGCCGCGAACGAAGAGTTGCGCGGGATTCTTGCGTTCTCTGAAGAGCCGCTCGTGTCGTCTGACTACAAGCGCAATTCGAATTCATCTATTGTGGATGCGGAGTATACGAAAGTAATTGGCGGCACGATGTTGAAGGTGCTCTCGTGGTACGACAATGAGTGGGGCTATTCGTGTCGCGTCCGCGATCTGATGAAGTACATCGCCGGCAAAGGTCTCTGATCTTTTGGCGGTTCTTTTCGCTTTCTCTTTTTTGTACTTTTTGCGCCTTTTCGTGGCTAAACTTTCTATCAAAGATCTTTCTCTCGGTGGCCAGCGGCTGTTTATCCGCGTCGACTTCAACGTGCCGATCAAAGACGGCAAAGTTGACGACGACTCGCGCATCACTGCTTCACTGCCGACGATCCAGTACGCCATCGAGCACGGCGCGCGCGTGATTCTCGCGTCGCATCTCGGCCGTCCCAAGGGCGAGCGCGTGGAGAAGTACAGTCTTCGTCCTGTCGCAGAACATCTTTCTGAGCTGTTGCAGAAGCCGGTGGCGTTTGCGGAAGACTGTGTCGGCGAAGCGGCCGAGTCGAAAGTAAAGGCGCTTGCTGATGGCGAGGTGGCGTTGCTCGAGAACCTCCGCTTTCATGGCGAAGAAGAAAAGAACGACGAGGGATTCGCAAAGCAGCTCGCTGCGCTTTGTGACGCTTATGTCAATGACGCTTTCGGCACCGCGCATCGCGCGCATGCATCGACGGTTGGCATAACTCATCACGTCTCGAAAGCGGCGGCCGGGTTGTTGATGGAAAAAGAGCTCGATTACCTCGGCCGCGCACTCAACAATCCCGAGCACCCGTTTGTTGCGATCCTCGGCGGCGCGAAAGTCTCCGACAAGATTCCCGTCATCAACGCATTGATAGATCGCGGCGTCGACAAGATCCTGATCGGCGGTGCGATGGCTTACACGTTTTTGAAAGCCGAAGGTTTTACTGTCGGCAAGTCGCTGGTTGAAGACAACATGTTGTCGACGGCGCTCGAGATCAAGAAGCGCGCTGACGAGAAGGGAATTGAGTTTCTGCTGCCGACTGATCATCAGGTTGTCGACAGCTACGAGCCGATCAAGGGCCAGCAGATCGTTGCTAAAACAATCCCGATCGAATTCACCAACATCGGCCTCGTCGGCATGGACATCGGTGTCGAAACCGTCTCGCACTTCGCGGCTGCATTACAAGACGCTCGCATGATCATCTGGAACGGTCCGATGGGTGTCTTCGAAGAACCACCATTCGATCAAGGCACAATCGGCGTTGCCCATGCAGTCGCTGACGCTGCCCAACACGGCGCCACCGTTATCGTCGGCGGCGGCGACTCCGTCTCCGCCGTGACACGCGCCGGCGTCGCTGACAAAATCACCCACATCTCAACCGGCGGCGGCGCAACGTTAGAATTCCTCGCCGGCGAAGAACTCCCCGGCGTCACTGCGTTGACGGATAAATAATCTTGTACATCTTGAAAATCCTGTAATCCTGTAAAACGACTATGCGTAAACCTGTAATCGCTGGAAACTGGAAGATGTACAAAACGCTCAGCGAGGCGGTTGATACCGCGCTTGCTTTGAAACCCCTCGTCGCAAATGCAAATCACTGCGACGTCGTCATCGCGCCTGTCTTCACTGCCCTCAAGACAGTCGCAGATCGGCTTGAAGGCTCGAACATCCGCGTCGCTGGTCAGGACTGTTCGACCGAAACCGAGGAAGGCGCACACACAGGCGAAGTGTTGGCGTCGATGCTGAAAGACGTGGGCGCTCGTTACGTAATCGTGGGTCACTCGGAGCGACGGCAGTTCTATTGCGATACTGACGTTTCAGTCAATCGAAAGACGCACGCCGGTCTGGCTGCGGGTCTGGCGGTGATCATGTGCGTCGGCGAGACGCTCGAGCAGCGGGAGCACGGAAGCGCAGAAAGTGTTGTGTCACAGCAGTTGACCGCGGGACTCAGCGGGTTGACAGCCTCAGATCTCGACCGTATCATCGTCGCTTACGAGCCGGTCTGGGCCATCGGCACTGGACGTACAGCGACGCCGGAGCAAGCGCAGGAAATGCATGCGTTTATCCGGCGCGTTTTCGCGGAGAGGCACTCTCAAGCAGCCGGCGAGGCTTTGCGGATTCTCTACGGCGGCTCGGTCAAACCGGACAACATCGCGGGACTGATGAGTCAGACGGATATCGATGGCGCGCTTGTGGGCGGTGCGAGTTTGAAGGCGGAGAGTTTTGCTGAGATCGTGAATTACAAGCGATGAGGTTTTGATTTGTTAACTTATATTCTTTATACGCTTTTTGTTTTAGCGTGCCTGATTCTGATCGTGGTGATCCTGCTTCAGCCTGGCAAGGCTGACGCGGGCGCGCTTTTTTCTAACACGCTATCAAGCACCGCTTTTGGACCACGTGGCACTGCGAGTCTGTTGGCGAAGATCACGATTGGAGCCGCGGCGGCATTCATGTTGATCGCGCTCGCACTCGGCTTGCCCATCCTGACTGGTTCGCGCTCGGTGTTGCAATCAGAGAGCGCACCGGCTGCGACACCGACACCGGTCCCGGCAGCGACGCAACAAGCTTCACCGGCAGCCCCAGCCGCATCACCGGCTGGCAGTCAGTAGGACGTGCTGTTTGATTGAAAACTTTTCCGGCTATAATAGCCGGGCCCTCTAAACTCACTTCATGCCGAAGTGGCGGAACTGGCAGACGCGCACGTTTGAGGGGCGTGTGAGGCAACTCGTGGGGGTTCGAGTCCCCCCTTCGGCACCAAGCCCTTTGTTTTCAATAACTTACAGGCGTCACGTGCATTACGTGCAACCGTACAAATCCTTTATTCCCAATGTTTATGGTTTTGGTTGATGCCGCATGTCAGACTCGAATAGTTGTCGGGTTACCGTGGTAGTTTTCATCGTTCGAATTGTCGCGACACGGTAGGTCACGATGAAGTCTTTCGTATGGGAGGCAAAGTAATTTCTGACCCATACTGTGCTAGTATTGTCGAGTTGCGTTGGTTCTTTAGTCAGTGAGCGCACAAGCTGGCACAGGGTAGAGCGCAATCTTAGATTTTCGATTTTCTGGGCGGTGAACCCTTCCACTTTATACGCATACCTCACTTTCTCGACACGGATATGGTTTCTATCAGCAGGCACGAGGAATTCTCTCAAGCCTGGGCTGGTGTATTGAGTCTCATGGTTGTGAGTGAGTTCTCCTCCCAAGGTGTCGAATCGGGTGTAAGTCAGCGTCGGCTACATATAGGTCCAGAGTGTTTGAAGAGTTAATAAAAAGATTTCCTTCCGTTGATGAGAGGCATCTCGCGGGGCTTGCCGAAGTGTGGTCCATTGAACGTGAGAAGGTTGTGGATCGAATGCTCAAAATTGCAGACGATGAGATTGGGCCTGTAATGTCATTTCGTGCAAGGCCTGAAGCTATATTCCAGCTTGCAAAGCTCCAGTTGTGGCTTGACGCTCGCATCATTGAACACAAGACCAAGAGCGCTTCAATTGACTCTATTGACGTTTCCGAAGAACGCTCGTCCTTGGAAACGCCAATGAGTCAGCAGCGGATCGAGAATACAGCAAGGATCTGTGCAGATAGGATTTGGAAACGTTTTCTTGACGACTGGTCTCAATGTTTCCCGCTGGTTATTGAACACGCGCGGTCTGAACGAGAACCGAAAAGTTCATTTGCGCCCCGAAAATTCTCGGGTGTCAAAGACATGCATTACAGTCCACGTTTCAGTAACGAATATTGGGCTGCGGGAGCAGGGAAGCGCATAAGAATATATTGGCGAGGTATCGATGAACGCATAAGATCACGTGATCCTGGCTATCGAAGCTGGGGCAGCGAGCCTTTCCTTTATTCTCAAAAGCTTGAGCATCTATTTGGGTTGATTGAAGGAGATGCTAGCAGGCCATATATTAGGCTTCTTGATATGATTCCTTTGAATGAGCACGAGCGAAGATGTTGGATCGCCTTCTTGCTAGCGCAGTTATTCCGCACTCCTTCGTTTGCGCTGAAATTCTTACCCATAATTAAAGACCATATAGAAAAAAACAATATCGAATTTCCTACAGTCACACGCGATCTTCGACGCTCATACGAAACACTATTCATAAACCACAATCTGTTCGCGGAATTTTATAGACTAATTACATCGCGCCAGTGGGAACTGTGGAGGGTGCCCCTTGGTCATAAGTTTATTCGGAGCGATGATCCGGTCCTTATTTGTGGCTCAGTTAAGCATCATTCATGGCAACTGGTCTATCCAATGACCCCTGATGTCTGCTTTGTTGCAGGGCCTGACCATGTTGCCGATCCGTCAGCGGTCGTTCCTACCAACGTCGCACTAGGCGAGATTCAGGTGCAGACGGTAAACCGACTAATTGCGAGGCGCGCTAGAAAAACTGTGATCGGTGCGCCAGTCGCTGATGATTCGATGCTCAGAATTCTCTTGGAGGGTGCTCTTTGCAGCTCAAGCCAACCCTCGAAGTGGCGTGAACAATCATTTCCTGAGTATTGGGGACCTATTGTGTGAACAGGTTGCTATATCGAGTATATGAGGAATCTTAAGTGTTAAAGACGCAAAGCTATATTGAGCAAGTAATCGGTAGTTTGGCATTAGAACTTCACCGTTCTGGTTCTGAGGATTTGATATGTGACCTCCCACAAAACGAAGACGAGCCAATTCCAGAGGAGAATACGACAGAGTATCTAATTGAAAATGGCAAAGTGCGCTTTCTCTCACTGGCGTCGCGCAACCAACTCGTCGCTACTCATGTACTCAAAGAAAAACGAGAAGCGGTCGAGAGCGGGCTTGAGAACTGGATTAACGTGGCGTACGACCTTTGGTGTAACGAAATCGGGAGAAGAGAAAGCGCCGCCGGCCGATTCTTAGCTTTGGTTCACCAAGAACATGACATTTTTGTAAACGCAGCCGACGCAATCTATGACGGAAGAATCCAAGTATTTGATGCTCTTCACACAGTTGAATCAGCGCTTCCATTTCTCGACACGTTGCCACCCGAAGGGATTTGGAGGCTGTGCGAGGCCCAGCACGAACTCACTAAAAATGACCTCATGGCTGGAGTGTACTTTGGTGCACTAGGGAAAGTTATGGGGGAGCATTCCAGTGTTTGCCGAGCGATCCATCAACGATTGAGAAAGGAAATTACAGAGGCGACGGCAAACTTACATCCAACGGTGCTCGTGGCTCTTGCCAAATCTTCGCCAGACGAATCGTTTAATCTTGTGCTGGAAGATGCCGAATCTCCAATTGCATTGCTCAAAAGCATGGCGCTCTGGACGGCAGGCAGATTGATTGTTTCGGGATTTGTTAATTCGGAGTCGTTACCCACGATTTCTGCTGCCGTCACTGCGAACATGACGAGTTCCGTAAACAACGTTCGCAACACTGCAATCCGTGCCGCTGCGACAGCGACAGCCGAAACAGATGTTTTTGTAGAGCGCCTAACCGAGCTCGGGAATAAGGCTGATCAAGATGCGCTTGGTGCAATCGCCCAAACATTATGGGCCAACTTAGACAGGATAAAGTGTAAACCCTATTTCACACCTTGGCTAAGGTTCTTACATAAGGTGCCGTCTTCCTGCGAAGGAATTCTGGAGCATTTTGACCATACATTGAGTCGGTTATTATCAGATCCTCTTTATCAAGATCTTGCACTTTTATGCCTGACTGAATGGGTTGAAGTAAATGGGAAGGGAAACTCGAGGGATGAGTCCGTCCCAGAACTATTCGACACAGTAACGATTGAACTTCTTCAACGCCCAAAACTACTATCACTCGTCGTTACTGACTGGATGCTCGCGGAGAATAAACGGTTAGCTTCTGCAGCAGCGGGGATACTCGCATATGCAGGAATTCATGGTCTCGAAAAAGCTGAGTTTAACATTGATCGGTTAGATTCTTTGGGCCATGTTGATCTGTTGTTTTTGGCGAGACGTTTATTGGGCTTCATCATTTCAGAGAACCAGCTATTGTCGTTGGCAATGTCATTCCTCAAGACGAGTGATGCTCCCAATCGTACATTTGCGATTCTGCGATCACTGCTCGTTGATGAGATTGGCTACGATTATCCTCATTCGACTATCGAAACATTAAATGCTGCTCAGGCTGCAGATGAACGTCCTGAATTCAAAAGTTTTTATTCACACGTTATTGAAGCAATAAGTAGTCAAATGAAAGCTCTTCAAGACTTGCCACATTTAGTCGAGCTGAGTCCTCCACCTAATCTGCAAAGACACTTCGCGAAAGCGCGTTCCAAACAAATGGAACAAGCAATGCGCGAAGCGCGCAAGAAGTCAATCATTCGCCAAATCCTTACAGAGGTTCCGATAAAGGCCGGAGTCGGCTACTTTAGTTTTCATGAGGGCAATTACTCTGAGCCATCCAGTTTAAAGTCCGTTTCTCACTCCGTTACGTTGCCTCGGCGAAATACACTCGACACTGTGGGAGCTGAATTGAGGCTTTGGTCACTCAGCAACGCAAAACGAGAGGAGTCATGAAACTAATCCTCTCCCAGTATCTGCGAACGTTAAGAGAGCGTGATGAATTTGACCGTCTGCTACCAGATTTGTTGCTGGTGATGGGCTATGTTCCTCTCTTTAAACCGCAAGTTGGCGTGCGTCAGTATGGTGTCGACTTGGCAGCCATTGGCACTGCCGACGACGGAGTACAGGAATTATTGTTACTGGTTATTAAGCGAGGGGACATCGACCGTGCCACCTGGGATACAGGCATTCAAGCAGTCAGACCAAGCTTAAATGAAGTACTTGACGTGTACCTCAGAACACACGTTCAGCCAATACATGAGCAACTGCGAAAGAAAATAGTCCTTGCAGCGACAGGCGATATGAAGCAGGAAGTTCAAGCCAATTGGGATGGTTATTGTTCTGAAAACGCAACTAAGGCAACGTTTGAGTTTTGGGGAGGAGATCATATTGCATCGCTCATCGAACAATATATGCTCAATGAAAACATTTTCGGCAGCGAGGCAAGGGGAGATCTTCGGAAGTCTATCGCGCTAGCAGCCGAAATTGATTATGACCAAAGAGACTTACACCGTTTGTTTCGACGAATATTGGCACTTGATAAAGAGGGCGGTTTGTTTGATGCAACAAAATCCTCGCGTGATTTAGTGAAGGCGTTGCAGAACGTAAATCTAACAGCACAAATCTACACGCGATGGGCTGAAGACGAGAAGAACTTAAAACAAGGCCTCATTGCATCAGAACGCGCTATGCTTTGGTCTTGGCATCGCATTCAACTGGAAGATTCGAAAAATCGTCCCCGGTACTATGAGAAATTCTCGGAGTTGTGGCGCTCGTATACACAGGCTGCGCATCGCTACTTTGATAAACTGCAACATCATTTCTATGTACGTGATGGACTATCTGGATATTGCCGCGAGAACGCAGAATTCGCTTTGGTGGTGTTCGAACAAATTGGCCTAATCGCTACTATCGGGTTATCTCAAATATTGATAGCTACGGATCAAGACGGATTGAAGTTCAATCTGGACAACGCAAACGTAATCGCAGACGGTTTGGCTAGATTGATCGCGAACAATCCAGTATCTGGTTCACCAAGACTCGATGGAAATGCGATAGATGTAACACTTGGCCTGCTTTTGCTCACCGCGACTGATCACATGGATCAAGCACGGGACTGGCTTGAACAGCTAGTGACTCGGGCAGATTATACATTTAAGCTCAAACGCAATTTTCCGATCGATTCAGATTCTGTCGATGACTTGGCGGAGGCAACTGTTTTTGACGACGAGGCATTGCGTAGCCAACTGATGAGAACATCCTGGTTTTTGGCAACGTTGGCTGGCTGGACGGTGATTCTTGAACGCGCCGATCTTTATGAAGTGCTCGCGAAAAACACAAAGAATGACTACCCCGAGGTATGTCTTCAACTCTGGCATCATGCTAAAGATGTACCAAGACACCTTTATTACTGGCCGGCACAATATCGTTGTGGCGAAGCTGAGGCGCCTATAGTCCTGCCGGATACGATTGATGAGTATCGCGAAAGAATGAAAGCAGTGTTGGCCTCAGCACGGCACGATATTCGGACCTTTTCGCCCGCATGCTTGGTGGGAATGGATGCTATTGATTTGGTTGCGTCGAGACACTTCCGGACGCCCGTCGCGCCGTTCTTCTGGTACAGGCTCCTGCCCAAGATAGTCTAAGCTTGGCCGTGAAGTTTAGATTTTTGCCGAGCGACGAATATAAACCACCTGGAGTATTTTAAGGTTGCTTTGCTTTCACTGGTTTCGGACATGCGCTGATCTTAGCTGACGCGAGGGACAACAGCATTCGTTAGAGAATAACTGCCGTCCGGAAAACACTGATCGAGTACAGTTTTCAACTCGCGCGAGGGACTTTCCACCGATAGACGCTGATACAAAAACACTGGCTATCAAGATCCCCCAACTCGCAGATAATCAAAACTGCTCCAAATCCACAGTTTGCGGCTGAATGAGAAAACTTATCCTTGATGCCCAGTGGATTCAAATGCGAAGCGCTCACAAGACTGTGATAGCGCCAAATCCCTAACCTTGAGCACCTTTTGGATAGCGCCGGCTCTAAATCTGATGTAGACCTGTTCAACTTGATGGATAGCATCACGCGAACTACTTCACCGTCAGAGGAATCAGATGAAGTTGCCCCCTATTGTCTCCGCACGCTTTTCCTTTGCGGAGTGGTCACTCGATTGCTGCAAGACGAGCCCATTGCGAGAGTTGAAACGCAAAGAGGAAGCTCCGATCGTCTGTCCTTATCATTCTGGACCGATAGACTGTTCCGCTGGAATGACTTTGAACTGGGTGCCTTCTTCGGCAAGTATTTGAAACGCTCATTCTCAGTCAGCATTTCGCAGTAGCCGCTCGGCGGTTTGACGGACGAACTCAGCGTCTTCGCATCAGCATCGAAGACGATGGCTTAGAGTTCCTGGCCGGCAAACCGCTCGTTCCAACCGTGACGAACGATCGCTTATACACAGCGTTGTCATTGATGGAGGATTGTGGGCTTATCGAATGGGATGAATCTGACGAAGGATACTTCGCAAAATGACCTTATATTGAACGTGACTTAGATGACGGTTCTTACAGACAAACAACATCGCGATGCACTTATCCGTCGCCGAATTAAATTTGTGGTTGAGAAAGGAGCCATGGCACGTCTTTTCCGCGCGCGAACGCACGGCGACCTCCAAGACGAACTAGTCCGGTCAGTTGATGTCAGCCAACTAGCCCTAATCCAAACACGTGCTGAGTATGATTCGTGGCTACTTAGCAAGATCGAATCCACGCGGTGGAAGAGATTTTCCCGTCATGGTTTGGAAAACGACAGATGGGCTTATTTTGCTAAGCTCCTCAACATTGTGATTTATGAAGTGATTTCTAACAGGGAGCTCTTTAGTGACGTTGATTGGACACGTCTTCGTTCCTTTTTACACATTCCAGTTGATTCGACAGTTACTTTGCACTTGTCGAGTCTCGATCCGACATTTCCAAGAGTAACAAGGCTCAGGGTATGACAAAAAGGGAGTACCTAGAAGTTCAAAATGCGACCCGCCGACTCGCTGAGGTTCACGGCGTTCCTCCAATCTGGTTCGAAGCTGCTTGGTCGGCTCGCGATTGAGCGGGAATTGTGAGTTATGTGTCTCTTTGTGGCTCTTATTTTCGTGACAGATTGTACTTACGTCGTCAATTAAGGCAGGAGAAAACTATAATGAATGCAACAACCCAATTACAGATTGAAATCGATCGCACAGCAGATGATGACTCGAAGGAGCTCCAAGAACTTACATTGCGCTTAAAGGAGGACCTCCTGCAGTTGGAATTAGAAGCTGTAGATTTGCCTAATGTCGAGAGAGCGCCCTTAGGAGCGAAGGTTGGTGACCCTCTTTCATGGGGAACAATATTCGTAACGCTAGCCGCATCGGGTGGAGTGCTCACGACATTAATTGGGACCATCCAATCTTGGCTGTCTCGCAACGAGCGACACAGCGTGAAAATTAAAATCGGAGACGATACGTTAGAAGTTACAAACTTACCCTCAGACGAACAATCACGGCTGATTAAGCACTGGATCCAGAGGCACAGAGGATAAGCACAGTGGGTGAGAAGCGAGACGCGCTAATCATTGCGAGCTACGAATATGAAGACTCAGGTCTGAAGCAACTTGTTGCGCCCTCACAGGACGCTGAAGATCTGGCCCGTGTCCTAAAGAATCCAGAGATCGGTAATTTTAACGTGCACATAATCTTGAACGGCCGTTCGGCGGATTTGAACGAACAGATCGAGACTTTCTTCACAGATCGTGCACGAGATGACATATTGCTTCTTTACTTTTCATGTCATGGTATTAAGGACAAGTATGGTCGACTCTATTTTGCTGCAATTAATACCAAGAGAAAGTTATTAGGTAGTACGGCAATAGCATCTTCCTTTATCAATGAGATGATGCGAAACAGCCGTTCGCGGAGCAAAATTTTGTTACTGGACTGTTGTTATGCAGGAGCATTCGCACGAGGGATGGCGGCGAAGGCTGATAAATCAGTAGGCACCAGGGAGCGATTTAAACAGAGTAATGGATCCGTAGTACTAACAGCTTCGGATGAAATGCAGTACTCCTTTGAGGACGATATGTTGAGCGGCGCAGCAATCCGCTCTGTTTTCACACGCAATTTAGTACGCGGGCTTGAAACCGGAGAAGCGGACAAAGACAGGGATGGATTCATTTCGATGCAGGAACTCTATGAATACACCTACAAGCGTGTTGTTGACGAAAATCCGGCACAGCAGCCTGAATTATGGGTACTTGGCATGCAGGGAAATTTCATCATTGCCAAGAATCCGGTGCCAATTGCGGTTGACAGTCTTAGTTGGGACACTACTAGAATTCACGAGCTTAATCGTGAACTTCAATTCAGTGCGCCAAACCTTGATGAAAATGACTGGCGTATTCTTCTGAAAGCCATTCGACGAGGGAAGTTATTGCCTATCGTGGGGCCGGGTGCATCGCAAGGAACAATTCCTTTTGATCACGTAATCGCTTCCCAGTGGGCACGACAACACCAATACTCTAAGAATGACTGGTGGGATTTATCCAAGATGGCTCAATTTTTGGCTAAAACTTTTAATTCAATTTACCCACGAGCATTGCTTACAAAGCAATTGGCAGACGCCTCTGCATCGGAGTCCACCCAGCCTGATGAGTTGTATTCAATATTAGCCACTCTTCCGCTTCCGGTATATATAAATACAAACTACGATGACAGGTTGCTTAAGGCCCTGAAGGCACACAACAAAGAGCCTAGAGTGGAATTCTGCCGATGGAACAATAAGATACTGCATGATCCAACGGTAGAAGACATAGATCCCACTTCTACAAATCCGCTCGTATTTCATCTGTTCGGATATTCCGAAGTACCAGAATCAATGGTGCTGACCGAAGATGACTATACGGAGTATTCTTGGAATCTCTCAAGGGATCCAAGCTTGCTCCCGCCACGAGTCCAGGAAGCGCTGGTTGGTTCAATACTGCTATTTATCGGATGCCCGTCAACGAATATTAAATTCCAAACTATCTCACGAACTCTTAACGGATTTATCAGGCGTAATTATCTGCATAAGCTCAAGGGCGGCATTGGTTCGGACATAAGGAATTTTAAACAAGAATTAAGAAGACGTTGGACGGCTTGTGATGGTAACTAAATTGCGAACAACAGGTTCTGATATTGGAATTAGTCCTTACGTTGGACCTCGTCCTTTCAGCCACAGGGACCAGGACAAATTCTTTGGCCGTAATCAGGAAGTCAATCAAATTTCATCGCTGGTTGTTGCCAATCCAGTTGTGTTGCTTTATGGCTCATCCGGCACAGGTAAGTCATCCCTGATAAGTGCCCAGTTAATTCCCAGGTTCAGAGAACGCGAAGGATTTGATGTCCTGATCGCACGCGTGACTGGTACAGTGCCGCAAGGCATTCTGATAGATGGCTTATCAAACATTTTTGTTTTCAATGCGATTACAAATTTCAGAGCCGAAAGAGGTGAAATAAATCAATCTCCCGCTGAATCACTACTGGATTGTTTGCATGAGATGCCACATCAAGTTGATGATCCTGACCTTCCTTTACTGCGCATTTTGATCTTCGATCAACTTGAAGAGCTGTTTACTCATTACCCGGAACGCTGGCGTGATAGGAAAGATTTCTTCCACCAGGTCAGTGTTGCATTGGACCGCGATCCCCTGCTTCGCGTGATTTTCGCTCTCCGAGAGGACTATCTAGCAAAACTGGATCCTTTCGCCTCTCTCTTCCGTGAAAAGTTACAAGTGCGTTTTAGGTTAGAGCAACTGCGAGATAAAGACGCTCTTAATGCGGTCGTTAAACCTTTGGAAGCATTATCTGAGGGTTATCACTTCGCAGCGGGCGTGGCGGAAGCCATTGTAGAAGATTTGTTGACAGTTCGAGGCGGACGCGAAGGTGAAAAAGGTTTTAAGAGGGAGTTTGTTGAGCCTGTGCAACTTCAAGTCGTCTGCAAGTCATTATGGGATAGTTTGGAGCCCGGGACACACGTAATCACCTTAGCACATCTAGAAACAGGCGGTAGCGTAGACAAAGCCTTATCGAGGTTCTATGAAAATGTAATTCACACGGCGGCAAATGAAGCAGGTCTAAACGAAGGGATATTGCGCAATTGGTTTGAGCGGGTCCTGATAACCACCGATGGACACCGTGGAGTGGTATTGCGTAATTCCACGGAAACAGCAGGAATTCCAGATAGAGCATTAGAGGAGCTGGTGAATGAGCATATCATTAAAAGTGAACTCCGAAACGGCGTGTTGTGGTACGAACTAAGCCATGATCGATTAATCAAGCCCATTAAAGATTCGAATAAGCATTGGTTACTTGCACAGCCCCATAATGCATCGGTAAAGCAGTAAGTATTATCGATTTTTTAGCACCTACACACGAGAAATGAGTCTGGAAATAGATCGGACTATTTTTCTTGACTCTGGTTTCAGGCGTGTGTCTCAACTCATGGAAATGCAGACCGAGGTGAGTAAGGCCGGCATCCTCTATCTGTACTAAAAAGAACAAACGGAGGTGAGGCGTTATTGCCCCTCGGGGGTCACCCAAAAGCGGCCATACGTGGTCACCTCAAAACCGGCCAATGAGAAGTAGTCGCCAGGGACGTTGACGTCGCTGTGAGGCAAGGTAGCCTCCGGCGCCATGAGCAACGTATTGAGCGACGATAAACGACAACAAATAATCGCCTTAGGCCGACTGGGCTGGTCTTTGCGACGAATCGAGCAAGCCACCGGTGTGCGCCGCGAGACCGCCAGCGCCTATCTGAAAGCTGCCGGAATCAGTGTGCGACCGCCCGGCCGCTGGGGTCGCGCGGCAAAACCGGCCATACAAGTGACCACCGACTCTGAGCCTGCAAAAGAGAAGAATGCAGCACTTAATAACCCGGAAGTTTCAAAACCGGCCATACAAGTGACCACCGACTCTGGTCACGCTAAACAGTTATCTAACCCCGCCAAAGCACGCACGCCAAGCCAATGCGAACCCTATCGCGAGCTGATCGAAGCCGCCCTGCAGCGTGGCCGCAATGCCATGGCCATCTGGCAGGACCTGGTCAGCGATTATGGCTTCGCGCACAGCTACCAGAGCGTCAAACGCTTCGTTAACAAACTGCAACCGTACGCTGCACCAGAAGCACGTGCCGTGATCATTACCGAACCCGGTGAGGAAGCACAGGTGGATTACGGCACTGGGCCGATGGTGCGCGACCCAGAGACGGGCAAGTATCGCCGCACGCGGTTGTTCGTGATGACGCTCGGCTACAGTCGCAAGGCGGTGCGCTTGTTGACCTTTCGCTCCAGCGCTCGCATCTGGGCCGAACTCCACGAAACGGCCTTTCGTCGTCTTGGTGGCAGCGTGCGCGTCGTGGTGCTCGACAATCTGCGCGAAGGCGTGCTCACGCCGGACATCTACGAACCCACGCTCAATCCGCTCTACCGTGACGTGTTGGCCCACTACGGCGCCGTGGCTATGCCCTGTCGCGTTAAGGATCCGGACCGCAAAGGCAAAGTGGAAGCGGGTGTGGGCCATGCCCAGAAGACACCGCTCAAAGGACAGCGTTTCGAGAGTTTGGAAGCGGCACAAGCTTATCTCGATCGCTGGGAAACAAACTGGGCTGACACACGCATTCACGGCACCACTAAACGACAAGTGGCGGCCATGTTTGCCGAAGAGCGACCGCACTTGTTGCCACTGCCGCTCGAACCCTTTCGCTTTTATGAATACGGGCAGCGTGTGGTTCATCTGGATGGTTGCGTAGAAGTAGCCGCGGCTTACTACGGTGCGCCGCCAGGTTGGATCGGTCGTAGCGTGCAGGTGCAATGGGATGGGCTGAATGTGCGCTTGCTCCATCCGCAGACGGGGCAACTATTGCGCGAGCATGTGCGCCAGAAACGCGGCTGGCATCGCATACAGGAAGCAGATCGCTCGCCTCGCACGCCGCCTACCACGGTGCAATTGCTGGGGCGCGCCAGCCGTGCCGGCACGCACATTGGCCCGCTCTGCACGGCCATTCATGAACGGCTCGGACAGGTGGGCGTGCGCCGCATTCAGGGCGTCCTCGCCTTAGCCAAGCGGTTTGGGCCCGCGCTGGTGGACCAGGCCTGTGCCGCCGCGCTGGAGTTGGGCGTGCACGAGTATCACTTTGTGCGTCGCTATCTCGAGCGCCAACCGTCACTACCTCTCACCTTGCAGCAAGTCGATCCCTTGATCCGCGAACTGGAGCAGTACCGCGACCTCATTCAGGCAAGAATAAAGGAGTCAGAAACGACATGAATCTGATTGAGTTGAATCAGGCCTTACGGC
>Ga0081539_10001756_pt1 | contig 34555 bp, 25 predicted proteins | sample TabmetS4T2R2_FD_71023 | JGI IMG/M metagenome (GOLD analysis project Ga0081539, IMG submission 71023) | Tabebuia heterophylla rhizosphere microbial communities from the University of Puerto Rico - S4T2R2 | ecosystem: Host-associated > Plants > Roots > Rhizosphere ... | reverse complement strand
TACAGCTATCATCAATCTTGCAAACAGGTGGTCAATTTAGTGCGGAATCACCTGGTCAATTTAAGGCGGAATCGGTGGTCAGCTTCCCGCGGAATGTAGTGGTCAATATCAGCGAAATCTCCATCATTTGTACTTACTTTCCCGGTACAAAGTTTACTAATATTTTTAGTATAACAATGACAAAAAAATTAGCCGTTGATTTTCAGCGAAAAGAATATTAATTTTTGGAAGAGAATGGTACAAATAGTGTAATGACGGAACAAGAAGCACTGCTACAGGCAGAGGAGCATGTTCTCATCATGGCGGAGTGAGGCATTGGTTGTATAATTAAAAAAAAAATATAAGTACAATAAATTTCGTCTTTCTCAATTAATTTTTATTTTGCCCTTAATTATTGAGCATGCTCAATAACATGCCTCCAAACGTATTTTATATTACGCCTCGATTATTGATTTGACAAGACAACAATTTTGAAATGTTTGTATTAAATGGTCTAGCCATCATTCAGGTAAAATTAATTTCTGCATTCCAAAAATGATTTATTTTCGTCTCCAATTTTAAATACTGCTTACGTTTCTGAAAACCCCTTTAGTGTGACACTGATATTAGTACATTAAACCAAAAATTTTCGTCATAACCCACCCTTATTATGAGATACATAAATTTTTTTAAAAGTTATTTTATACCTGGTGTTTTTTTAATAACGGCTTTTCACTTATTTACCTATTCTGCTAATGGCCAGTTTCGCGAAAAATACAAGGGAACAAACGATGAGAATCACATTAATGGAATGTCCTTCATAAGCTCTTCAACAGGCTATGTGGCGTTTTACAGCTTTATAGGTTATACTATAGATAGCGGCAAAACTTTTACCCATCGCGACATTACCTACAGCAACACTAATTATAATGGTTATTTCGTGAACCTCACTTTTGGCTTTGCGGCAAAGGGCGTCCTTGCTTTCTCGGCTGATTCATTGTTGGTATATGGTCATTACGGAACGGAACCTTCGATTTTATTTTCGTCAAACGGGGGGCAGACATGGAAAGTGGTGTTTCACCGCGCCTATAATCCTTACGCATCTGTTTTTAATCAGGGGATTACTGACATGAAATTTCCGGGCAATGGCAAGGTAGGTTTCGCGGTCCATAATGAAGAAGTGATCAAAACAACAGACAGAGGACAAACTTGGAATACCGTTGTTAGTGCTCCGGACGCCGAGTTGCAGAAATTAAGCTTTCCCTCCTCTTTAACAGGGTATGTGACCGGAAAGGACAAGATGTTTAAAACGATTAATGGCGGTAATAGTTGGAACGCCCTGGCTCTGCCTGAACCGGCAGATGATCCACAGTTTAATAACATCTTTTTTATCAATGACAATGCGGGATATATATTGGATAATTCTGTAGATAAAATTTATAAAACCATTAATGGAAGTGCCTCATGGACCAAGATGAACGATGAGTCGCTGATACCGATTGGTGGATCAGATATGTATTTTGCAAACGACAGCACAGGCTTTGTTACACGAGAGTTTGCCTATGAGATTTACAAAACCACCGATAATGGTAAAACCTGGGAGCCCTGTAAAAGAGACAATAATTATCAGTATTTGTCTTACGGATTGAACAAGATCTATTTTTATAATGCCCAAATAGCGTGGGCCGGAGGAATGGGTGAATACCTAATGATAAGCACGGATGGTGGAAAACAAACGGTCCCCGCAGCCTATTTCCGGATAGACACTATAGGTTACTATGCAAGCAATACTGTTAACCTATTCAATTTCTCGAAAAAAAATTATCAGTATAAATGGTATAAAAACAGCACTTTAATTGGCTCAGGTTATAACGCTTCCTACGTTCATAATTTTTCAGACCCAGTTGATACCGTTAAACTGGTCGTATCCAACGGCATTGACAGTGACACTTCAATACAATATCAATCATTTGTGGTAGAAAAGGCGCCTGTCCTCAATTCATTTTCGCCAAAAGTGGGCAGTAAAGGCACGCTTATTACTCTAACGGGAAGCAGTTTCTCAGGTGTAGTCTCGGTAAAGTTTGGTAGTACGCCGGCGGCTTCCTTCACGATTATTTCCGATGGGCTTATTCAGGCGGTACCGGGCGAAGGTTCATCAGGGAGTGTGACCGTGTCAAAACATTATACCAATTCATCAATATCTGGATTTACCTACACCTCGCCTCCGGCTTCCGATCCTCCTGTCATAACTTCGTTTTCTCCTTCATCTGGCCCTGCGGGAGCAACGGTGACCATCAACGGTAACAACTTTAACCCTAACGTTTCAGGCAACACCGTCTATTTCGGCGCAATAAAAGGCGTTATCAAGTCGGCATCAGCTACACAAATCCTCTGCACTGTTCCCACAGGCGGCACTTACGAGCCGGTGACAGTACTCAATACAAGCAATCATCTTTCGGGTCACTCTCTAAAGCCGTTTAATGTGACATTTGACAGTTTGAATTTCACAACCCGCTCCTTCTCCAGTGATTACAATATAAATTTTCCATATTCTTATAATTACGTATATTCTCTCACGGCGGCAGATATTGATGGTGACCAAAAGCCCGACCTTGTGTGTACAGAAAAGGCATATGGCGGTGATACTGTAGATGTGTACCGGAATACAAGTACAATTGATAAGATCGACTTGAGCAAGGAAGTCAACGTAGCAAATCTCCCCGGAGCACAAAACGGTACCATTACTATGGCTGACCTCGATGGAGATGGCAAAGTAGATTTCATCTGCCCTACCAATCAGGCGCACGTTTTAATAGTAAGAAATACAAGTATTCCCGGTATCATTTCCGTTGATTCTGCCATTAGCGTACCTTGCGGAGACGGGTCGCAAATGATTGCGGTGGATGATTTGGATGGGGACGGAAGACCAGATCTTGTTGTCGCGACTTTTAACACAGGGAAAATCTCTATTTTGAGAAATACGAGCAGTCCCGGCAATATCTCATTCACAAGCAACACGGATTATGTTACAGGTGGTAACGCAGAGAGCGCCGCAATAGGTGATTTGGACGGGGACGGGAAAAAAGATATCGTTGTCGCAAATTACGCCTGGAACATTGAGGGCCCTGCCAGCTTTTCATTCTTTAAAAATACAAGTACCAGAGGCAATATTTCAATAGGCGGTAAAACAGATTTTGAAACACCTTGGTTCAGCGGTCCGTTGATCTTGCTAAAGGATATTGATGGTGACAACAAACTGGACGTCATTATTCCGTATTCGGGTTTTTATTATACCTACAGAAACATCACACAGAACGGAATTTTTGCCGTTGCACCACGCATGGATCTTCCTGCCAAACAAGGTCCTTCGGGCGTTTGCATAGACAATCTGAACGGAGACAGTAAGCCCGACTTTGTATCAGGGGGGTATAACGATTTTTTCACCTTAAGTCAAAATCTTTCCGTTCCCGGAAATCTTGAAACCGGCACACCAGTTAGCATTGAAACGGCTTGGCCGTTCCAGGGCAAAATGGAGTCCTCCGCTTGTGCCGATTTTAACGGTGACGGGAGAGACGATATTGCAGCTGCTTTATCTACGTCACTTCCCCACTATATTTCCATATTTACAAATAAAATGGGAGCTATCGTGCCTGTTCAAACCTGTTCTAAAAGTATGAATGTACCGATTGAATCTGATTTTACTGGCACAGAATACCAGTGGCAGGAAGATTCGGGTACCGGCTTTGAAAATATCGCCGATAACGACAATTTTTCGGGAACAAAAACATCAACACTCCATATTTCGAACATGGGTCCACAATGGAATGGCTATGAGTATCGTTGTCTTTCAAAAGAAAGTAAAAGTTCTGTTTTTGAATTGAGTTTTATTGATACTATCCCGCCAACGGTTGTAATCGCAACTCCCGACACTGCCATCTGTTCGGGTTCTTCGGTTACCTTTACTGCTACCCCTTTAAATATTAGAGACTATATAACTTATCAATGGCAGGTAAACGGCATCACCGTCCCAAATAATTCGACCAGCACTTTTACGACAAGTACATTGAAAGATAAAGACCATGTAAGCGTATTGATTCACACGTCGGATGCCTGCTTCAATGACGTGAGCGCATTGAGCAACGAAGTAACGGTAAGCGCAGCAAAACAAGCGCCTGCCACACCCGGTGATATTGTGGGACCGATGCGTGTGAGTGTCGGTAGTGAGTATCAATATCTCTATTCTGTTGATCCTGTTCCAAATGCAAACACTTACAACTGGAGATCAGTGAACTATGCGGCAGCCAACCTTCCTCAAATCACCCATGAACCGAAGGTATATGTAAAATGGACTCGAACCTCCCGCAGTTCCGACAGAATTTGCGTACAAGCAAGGAACGGTTGCGGAAGCAGTACTGAAATCTGCACGGACAGAATTGTGCTTCCATTAATTCTGCTCTCTTTTCAAGCACAGAAAACGGGAAATACCAATCTGCTGAAATGGACCACTGAAGAAGAAAATAATATAGATTATTTTGAAATCGAGAGAAGTGGAAACGCCAGCCAGTTCAACACTATCGGAAGCGTTGCCGCAAAAAACGGAGCGGGAAAAAACACGTATAGTTTTATTGACGAATTTCCACTGGACGGGAATAATTACTACCGTCTAAAGATGGTTGACAAGGATGGAAAGTTTATTTATAGTGAAACAAAGAAAATTGAAAACCGACTGCCATTTACAGTTGACGTAGTTCCGAATCCGGCAACAGATAATATTATTCACTTGGTGATAAGAAGCCGCGATGCGATGGCAGGCGAAATTATTATCAAAAGCATTGACGGAAAAGTGCTGTCAAAAGCTAAAATAAATATTATGATGGGAGTGACCTTTGAAGATATAAGTGCAAAAAATCTTTCAAGCGGCATTTACTTTATTACCATGCTTACTTCTGCAAATAAAACAGAAAAGAGATTTGTTATTGAAAAATAGCCCATGAGAATACAATCTCTAGCGACTGGTTTTATAGGTCATTCTAATTCATGCAATCAAAAACCTTTATGATTTATTTACTACTTAGCCGTGCAAATCTTTTTCTCGTTATTTTGTTAAGTCTGGCAATTAATTCAAGCGCACAATTCAGGGAAAAATACAATGGATCGGATAAAAATGATGATATTAACGGAATATCTTTTATCAGCCCTTCAACCGGTTTTGCTGCCTTTTCCAAGTTTATAGGTTTTACACAAGATAGCGGGCATTCGTTTATAAAACGAACCGTCACCTACAGTAATCTCGATCTCGGCGGTTATACCAATGTCAATTTTACATTTGGTTTCTATGCTTACGGTGTTGTTGCTTTTTCAAAGGACTCGTTACTGATATATGGTCATTTCGGAGCAGAGCCTTCCATTCTTTTTTCTGCAAACCAGGGACAAAGCTGGAAACTTGTTTACCACACAAATTTTAACGGGGACTTCAGCAATGCTATCACCGACATGAAGTTGTTTGGTAATACGGGCATTGCGATAGATCATTATCAAATATTAAGAACTTCGAACAGGGGGCAAAGCTGGAATACAAGTGCTTTAGTGACTGATCTTGAAAAAATAAGTTTTCCTTCATCTTCTATATGTTATGTCATCGGCGGGAAGAATTTGTATAAGAGTCTCAATGGAGGCATCTCATGGAATGCGGTAACATTACCGCCTTATGTTAATTCGTCGGCTGATTTTAATAATGTATTTTTCAGAACGGGTACTTTCGGATATATAAGCCAGGCGGATGAAGCAAAAATATTCAGGACAACTGATGGAGGTCTTAGCTGGACTAAGATGAATGATGAAACAAAATTTCCTGCCGGTGGTAACGACATGTATTTTACCAATGACAGCACCGGTTTTTTATCCGGCGGTTTGTACGATGTATATAAAACTACCGATAGCGGTACAATATGGGAGAGGTGCTCAAAAACTTCCGATTATCAGTACTTATATTATGGCTTAAACACCTTGCATTTTTATAACGAACAAATTGGTTGGACGGGAGGTAATGGTGAGTATTTGATGATTACTACAAATGCAGGAGGCTCAACAATTCCAAGAGTCTATTTTGATGTTGATACGTCCGAACTTTCTGCTGCGCAAAAAGTCAATTTGATTAATTACACCAAAAAAAATTACCAGTATAAATGGTTTAAAAATGACACATTGATCAGCACGGAGTATAACGCATCATATACTCATGATATTTATAAAGAAGTTGACACCATAATGCTGATTGCATATAACACTTTTGGTGCCGATACATTGATAAAATACCAGCATTTTAATGTGCCGCCTCCGCCCCCGGTTCCCGTAATCGCATCCTTTTCACCGACTGAAGGCGTAACCGGCACTGTTGTAACAATAACCGGAGAGAATTTTACAGGAACAACCGCAGTAAATTTTGGCGAAACACCGGCAATCTCGTTTACCGTTGTTTCAGGTATAACCATTACTGCCGAAGTTGGAAACGGTTCCAGCGGAAAAATTTCGGTAACAAATGCATACGGCACGGCAACCAAATCCGGTTTTTTATATAAGACACGACTTAAAATCAATTCTTTTTCCCCGGTGTATGGTCCCGTTGGAACAGTGGTAACAATTAACGGCACAAATTTTAGCAGTGTCACCAGCGATAACATCGTTTATTTTGGTGCGGTAAGAGCAACCATAGTATCTGCAACTGATTCTACACTTAAAGTGACTGTGCCTTTTGGAGCAGGTTATGAGCCAATAAGTGTTACCGTCAATAACCTGACGGCCTATTCAAATCTTCCATTTAATTTAACGTTCGAAGGCAGTGGCACAATTGATTCGAATTCGTTTCCGGAGAAAAAAGATTTTTCAACGGATGATCACACTGTTACTATTTCCGCATGCGATTTTGATGGTGACGGAAAAGCTGATATTATTAATGGGGGTGGTAATCGGAACCGGCTGACTGTTTTGCCAAATAACAGTAAAAACGGAAACGTTTCGTTCGGCGAAAAAGAATTCCTCACTATAACAGACGGGTACTACGGAACAGGTCAATTTGTTTTATGCGATATAAATGGCGACGGCAAAAAAGATATTCTGACAACAGGCATTATATTCAGAAATACAAGCACAAGCGGCAAAATTTCATTTGGACCCAAAGAAGGAATTGTAACGGATTCTTATGAAATCCCCGGATATATGTCTATTGCGGATTTCGACGGCGACGGTAAACCCGATATTTTCGGTTTACAAAGCGCAGATTACGATGGTGGCAACAAAGTGATTATACTCCAAAACACAAGCGCGGAAGATACTATTTCATTTCATGGAATTCCTTCCCTTTTTATGGAATGGTATAACAGCGGAGATTGCGCAGCCGGCGACTTCGACGGTGATGGTAAGCCCGACATCGCGGTTACAAATTATGATGGCATCTGGTGCTGTGGAAGTGTTTATATATACAGGAATACCAGCAACGGAGGTACTATTTCTTTTGCCGCACCTGAGAGTTATCCCGTCCTGAGCCCGGGGGGTGACATTGCAGTTGGCGATTTGGATGGTGACGGCAAACTTGATTTGGCGGTAACAAGTGAGCGTTCAAATACAGACCCAACGAAGGTATCTGTTCTAAGAAATACAAGTACAACAGGATTAATTTCCTTTGCGCCAAAAATTGATTTTACTACCCTCAATACCGTTACTGCTCTTAAAATTGCTGACCTTGATGGAGACAATAATGCTGACTTGGTTTTATCCAATGCATATAATGCACCTGTATCCGTTTTAAAAAATACCGGCAGTAAAGGAATAATTTCTTTTGCTCCGAAAGTAGATTTTGCAATTGAAGATTATCCCTTTGCTTATGCAGTGTGTGTTAATGATTTTGACGCAGACGGAAAACCCGATATTGCTACAGCTAATTATGCCAGCGCCTCTGTTTCTATTTTCCAGAATAAGATGGGAACTACCCTTCCTCTTCAACTTACCGATTTTACCGGGGAGATTAAGAATAATCATGCTCTTTTGCAATGGCACACGGCTACAGAGTTAAATACAAAATACTTTACGATCGAATATGCTAAGGACGGTGTCAATTTTTCTGGTATAGGAAAGACTGATGCCGCGGGCAATAGTACTGCCGGCCACACCTACAGTTTTACCCATTCAAACCCATCAGAAGGTTTTAATTATTATCGGCTGAAAATGGTAGATAATGATGGAAAGTTTACCTACAGTTCAGTTATAAAGCTGCTGCTTGACGAAGAAAATCCATCAAAAATGACGGTTTACCCTAATCCCGCGGGTGACTATGCATTTGTAAAGCATCCCATCTGTAGAGGCACGATTAAGGTAATCAACATGTATGGTATTACAGTGAAAACAGTGATAACCGGAAATGAATCAACAACAAAGGTAGGGTTGGGAGATTTAGCGGCCGGCTATTATAAAATAGAGTGGACTGACGGAATAAGGATGGTTAGAAAAGGTTTAATCAAAATAAATTAAGAGAGGTTTTTATAGCATGTTTATGGGGAGCAAAAGTTCCTTTATTTAAATTTTTATTTAGCCCTTGATTACTACAGGACTTGTAATACACTTCCAGCATAACCCACTTCCATCTTTAATTTAAAAGGTATGCAAATAAAAAGTTCCGAAGCCTTTAAAACAACGGAACTCTTATTCGTGATTCATGAATGGTCTCAAAAAATCAATCCCTGCTTTTCATTCTCTTCGTTATCATTTGCAACAATATCGAAACGATGTAACCAGCCTAAGCGCTTACGCTGTTAATACAATCGTCTTTATAAAATCTTCTGATTGCAGTATTCTGAAAGCCTGCAAATTGTACCGACGACTGTCGCGATTGTTGTAGGTTGAATGTTCCGTATTTTCGAGGCAGATATTCTGTCTTCCGTAACGCCGATACCGAATTTGATTTCTGTTTATTGTTGAAGATAATATTTGTTGTTTAATTATTAACCCCTTCGCATAAAATCTCGCTAATAAAGATTGTTCTATTGCAGTATAAATTCCTTTAGCTGAACCTCTTTTTAGGCATTCCTGCAAATGTTTTATCCAATTTGACTGCCTCTTCTAAGAGCTTTACTATAGGCTTGTCATCTATTTCTTCTGCTGTTTGAAATATTTTATAGAAAACTTGTTGGTTAGTTCCCTGTATTAAATAATCATCAGCATCGTCAAGTTTATTTCCATGCCAGAAGCCCAACAAAACTCCACTCTTAATCCCACCTCTTGGAACTGCTGCGGGCCAAATTATTGCAATACCTCTATTGGCGTAAAAAAATGGAACATTGTAAGAAATTTTTTCTTTTATGTAATCAGGATAAGTTGATAAAATTATTTGCCGTAATACGTCAACAATTATCTTCTCCTCTTCCGGCAAATAACTAAACAATTCAACAAGGTTTTTACTTTTCAAATTATATGTGGTTTAAGAGATTTTATGATTCATTTCCAAAGTTCTCCCGTCAATGCCTTCTCATCATTGCAGTATAACCCCACTCGTTTAAAAAGATGTTCCAAAAATTCATCTATTTGAATTAAACAATTTGCTCCTTTCTAAACTCAACTCAATTTGTCAATGTCGCTTTTACATAGCCTAAAGCTTCCGTTATTAAACCATTTTTAACCGTCACTATAGTTACACCTCTAACAGAGTTTGATTCACCGTCACCCCAATGATAGCGCCAAAGTATAACTGCATTTTCTGCTATTACTATTACTTTCTCGGGTGTGAATAGAGTGTCTGTCGCTGATATTAATTTTTTCCAGAAAGCCATACAATCTTTTTTCCCGGTTGTTGTTTCTCCGTTGGGTGCTGGCATTGCAGCCTCCATCACACAATTTTCTGCAACGAGATTGTTGAGCATGGAAATATCGTGCAGTCTGAATGCTTCATTGAATTGTCTGATCACTTCTGCCGTGACTTCATCAACTGTTTTTTCGTTTTTCATTGTTTTAAAATTTATTTTTGTATTTGCTCAACCGATGTCGGCGGTTCGTTTTTTTCTTGTAGGGAAGTCATTGCCCGCATATCACTTTCTGGAGAATCAATTATTTTTCTCATTTTATATCTTCTTAGGCTTCAACATTGCCTGTCATGACTTCTCCAGCCCGCTTATAATTGGCGACAATAATTCCATTTGGTGTTGTAATACTTTCTGTTAATGTAAATGCTGCGGGATTGATGCCATCAACAAACAACTTTTTTCCTGTACCAAGAATTACCGGAAAAATTTTGAGCCAAAGTTCATCAACTAAATCATGTTTAAGCAACAACTGAACTAACTGACTGCTACCCCAAACTTTAATATCAGAGCCTGTGGAGTTTTTGAGCTTCTTTATATTAGTCAAGGTTTTAAGGAAAACCGAGTTGTTCCAGTCTGATTTTTCTCGGGTATTAGATAAAACATATTTGGCAACATCGTTGATACCGGGCCAGTTGTCAGCATGTTGCGGCCAGTAGTTTTCAAAACTTTCAAAAGTTTTTCTGCCCAAAAGAATGTCTGCAGGCTGCATTTGTTTTTGCATCACCTGGCGACTAACCTCATCTCTATAAGGTTCAGCCCAACCGCTATACTTGAAACCTTCGGATCTATCTTGTTGCATCACTCCGTCAAGTGTTAGAAATTCTAAGACAATTATTTTCCTCATAATTTATTCTTTAAAATTGGTTTGGATAAAAAACAAATGTCGGCAACAATACCATGCCGCTTGCTGTGGGGTTGCGACAATTACAGGAGCTGAATGCGACAAGTATTGAAGTCCTACTTACTTGGACACAGGGAGTTGTCGCTGTAGCATGACCGCTAACGTGGAAGCATTGGCGATGTGGCGGTCGTCTGTGTTACGTCTGCCCGGTGCCGCTGCTGATTAAAGATACAAAAGCTCACTGTTTATTCTGTTGCTTGGCGTTATTCGTCTGCCGAAACCGAAGATGATTAGCGAACAAAAAGTTGAGAATATATTCGTCGCCTCGCCATATTGCCAATGCAATGTTAGCGGGTCGTTGTTTCTATTTCTTTGTCAATCTATATCTTAAATGTGTTGTCAAGTCTGACGGTATAACTTCTGCAATTTGTAAGTCATATTTGTCTTTATCAATACCGTCAAAGAGTCGGATACCACTTCCTAAAAAAACAGGAGCAATATGAATGAAAAATTCGTCCACAAGCCCTGCATTCAAAAATTGTTGAATAGTATTTGCCCCACCTTGTATTCTTATATCTTTTCCTTTGGCTGATTTTCTTGCTTTTTCCAATGCACTTTGTATTCCGTCATTGATGAAATAAAAAGTTGTTGTCCCTTTTTGAAGCCAGGGTTGCCGCTTTTCATGTGTCAAAACATACACATCTGCCTTGTACAAGTCCTCTGGCCAACTGACTTCGCCTTCCTCAAACATGCGTTTACCCATAATGTAAGCACCTGTTCTTGCATTGGTATCTCTGAAAAGTGTTCCTTCAGTACCATCTTCCTTGCCTCCATCTAATCCCAGGTATTCCCAGAATGCTTTTTGATTGAGTATCCATTGATGAATTTTCCCTGAAACGCCACCCATAGGATTGCTTGGACTTCTGTTGTCGCCTGCGAAAAAGCCGTCAAGAGATATTCCGCTGTCAAAGATTATTTTGCTCATAAGTTTCTTTTTTATCGTTGTTTATTGCTTTCTACTAATAATTTAAGGTAGTTTTCAAGTCGATTTAGGGTCTGCCTGCCACCTTCAATAGCGTTTACTTTTCTATTCAATTCTTCAATGATTGCCTTTGACTTAAATATTGACTTCATTGTCAATAATGTTTTTCCTTCTACTTCTTCAAAGGAAACAGAAACGGAGAAATTGTAATCTTCGCTTTCTGCACCAGTATGTTTATAGGTCAACAGCGAAGGTTTTTTCACTTCTACATACTCAATTTTATTATCCCAATCCCGTCCCATACCGTGCATAATAAAATCCCATATTTTGCCGGATTCTACAGACATTGATTTAGTAGTTAGCGAAAAACCGTTTGGTCCCCACCACTCTTTTATATGTTCTGGATTGGTCCATACTTCCCAAACTAAATCCTTTGGGGCATCAAGAAGTCTTGTATGTATAAGAAGGTTCTCTTCTTGTTTGAATGTATTGTATTCTTTCACCTTTTATTTTTTTTCTTTTTTTGAATTTTCGCTAAGTAATCCTCTAATGAGTCAAATTTTTTATCCCAATATTTCCGGTATTGGTCAACCCAATCTGACACTTCTTTCATTTTTATCGGGTTGAAGTGATAATATATTTCACGTCCCTTTTGCTCTTGTTTTACAAGTTCGCATTCTGTTAAAATCTGAATATGCTTTGAAATTGTTTGTCTTGAAGAATCAAAGTTTTCTGCAATTGCCCCTGGTGTCATTGCGTGCAATGCCAGTAAACCTAATATTGCCCTGCGTGTCGGGTCAGCGATTGCTTGAAATATATCTCTACGTGCTTCCATTTATGCAGTCAATTGGCTGCAAATATAATGCAGTTATTTGGCTGCGCAAATTTCTTTATCATTTTCTTTAAAATTTATTTTTGAGAAAGTCAAAAGTCGAAAGCAATGTCGGTCTGTTTTTGGTGTCGCTCTATAATGCCCGCTAACGTTCGGTATTTGCGATGGGTCAGTTATGATTACGGCAACAATGGTGCGTCAGTAAAAGCGAGTTATCTTATAAAAGTATCGGGCAACAATGACTTGAGCCACCAAAGTGCATTTGAAGTAGGGAGGGTAGATACAAAACTGGCAGTTCCTTATAAAAGGCTTGCTTTCTTTTTTTGCCATAAGGAATAGTTATGTAAAGGCAAATCCGTTCAATAGGCTACGAGCTTTGTAGTATAAAAGCCCCGGCAAGAATATAAAGGATTCTCTTAAGTATGTAAGCACACTTCCCATACACTTTCATCATAATCTGCTTTTATCTTTAATTGAAAGTATGTAATAAAAAAAGTTCCGAAGCCTTGAAGACAACGGAACTCTTATTCGTGATTCAGGAACGGTCTCAAATCAATCCCTGCTTTTCATTCTTTTCGTTATCATTTGCAGCAATAACGAAACACCGTAACTAACCAAAGCGCTTACTGCAGTTAATACAATTGTCTTTATAAAATCTTCTGATTGCAATATTCTGAACAGTCCGCAAATTGTGCCCGCGACTGTCGCCATTGTTGTATGTTGATCTTTATGCATAGAAACTCCTTTTGTAAAATGCCTGATTAAAAATATACCTCCCCAACAACGTGAGGAGGTACGAAAAGAAATAAACGTTAAGGCGTATCCACCTTTATAATGGCGCATGCATTGAATGCACCATTGTTCAATGTGTATTTTACATTGTTTACATCCTGTACAAATTCGAGTGCAAGTAAAACGAATATGGGATGTGTGCTTGCTGCCGGCACATTCAATGAAAGATCAATTGCCGCCGCAGATGCATTGTTCCATGCTATGTATGCAGTTTCGCCGCTATCTGCATTAAAAGTTTCTGCTTCAAAATCTATATCACCTGCTGCAATCGAAATTTTGAAATGCGTAGTTCCTGCCGGAGCTGCAATGGAATCACTTGGAGTAAAAGATGGAACATTTACCGAAACAGCGCCGGTGGTACGGTTGAGTGTTACGCTGTAAGGTGCAAACAATGCAGTACTCAATTTACCGTTGATGTTGAAATCAAATCCTTCGAGCAGCAATGCCTCACCGTCAATTACATTGCGCTGACCGCGTGGATTTACATCGTCTTCATGAATAACATCCATCATGCTTGCGGTGAGCCTGCCTATCATTCTGCCGTCTGATGCTTTTTGCAGCAATGAACGAAAAGCCGTTCTTAATAATTTACCGCCCTTGCCTGCTCTTCCGAATTCTGCATTGTTTTCTCTTGTCCTCTGGAAAGCAGGGTCGTTTGCAATTTTATCTGCCGATACTTCGCTTTTCTGTTTTGCCATATAACCGTCTTTTGAGTTGAAGAAGGTTATGTTACCGAGCGTTCCTTCTATGGGAAGGATTCCTTTTTGTTTTGCCATGATTGTGAAATTTTAATGATTAAAAATTTGATTGTGCATCATGGATTACTTCCCGGGATTCTTCCAAATGCGATGGCAAGCTACTTTATGCCAAAAAGCAAAAACAGTTACAGGGGTACCGGGACGGCTGTGAAATGCAGTGCGGATAAGGACTTGCAAAGAAAACTTTAGTTACCATAAGTATTGCTGCATGGCGAGCATTATATATCCTGATGTTAGAACCAATCAGTTGATTTCAATTTTCGGGTGTAGAAATAAAACCATAATTTCGGCAAGCTCTAAACTGTTATGAAACAATTACTGCTTTTTAAACGCTCTCTTTCTTTGGGCTTTATTTCTATTGCATTTGTTCTTTGTTCTGTTCCTGTACATGCACAGGTAAATAAAGGAATGCCCGATATAAAAGATGTGATACTGACATTTTTTTCAAAATATGACCAAACTGCAATTCAGGAAGACGGTTATCTAAAATTTGAAAAGAGAGAAAGCGGCTGGTGCATCACCAAAATGAAATACGAGGATAACATGCCTGCTTTTAAATCCATTCTGTTTTGGGATAAAGCCAAACAAAAGTATGAATCGCTTCCCTTTAAACGTTGTGTAAATCCCGGTGTTGCGGCATCCGAAGACAAACTGGAAGAGTACAATTCGTCGCTCTTTCTTGATGAAATCGAGTATTACAATTACCGCACAAACCTGTATTATGGTTATTTAGGCTGGGATTGGGACGTAATTCAATATGCTTCAACAAAACCGGCAGTTACCGATTCACTGCTCGAAGCTTTCGGAAAAGCTTATACTACTTATGCCATTACTTATTTCTATAACCAGTTCGGCGAGTCTATTGTAAATGATGATCCTGAAAGGATTAAGTTAAATGATAATGAGCCGATACCAGGCAGCAGGGTGCCAAGATTTTTGCAATATGAAAGAAAGGCAATTGATGCCCTAACACAACTTTCCAAATTAAACGGCTCATATCAAACCAAAATAGGTAATATTCAATGGCGCGTTGCCGATGAAAAATTCTTTGCTTATATTACGCTTAGGTTTATCGGGTACGAAAAAGAAGCCCAACAATTTCTGGATGGACTTGAATTTCCTGATTCACTTACAAGTAGAGCAAAGCAAATTTTAGATGAAACCGCACCAAACAGTATATTGTTTACGGAGAAGGATAACGTTACATATCCTGTATGGTACCTGCAGGCAAAAGGATACAGAACCGATGTTATCGCAGTGGATGAAAATATGCTGGTATTAAGAAGAATGGTGGCATGGCTTGACAAAAAATACAATGATTCGCTCTTTTCAACAGACAGCAGTGTTTACATGAATCCGCAGTTTGACTTTGCGCTGTTTAACCATGACTATGCAACAGGAGACACGATGAGACTTGATAGTTTTTTGGAACGGCTATATAACAGTCCCTACCTTACCCAAATATCAAACGGCAACAAAACAACTTATTTTACTGACGATAAAACGTTCAAGTTCTTTACAAAAAATATTTACATTGACGTTGATACTTTAAAAGCTGCGCAATTCTTTGGGAGTAATCATTTTGAACCGAAAATATATCCGTGCATCAACAAGGATGTGTTGTATAGTTTTGACATGTTGGTGCTTGATATCATAAAACAACAGTTCCTAAAAAAGCATATTTATTTCTCCTACATTCCGGCTTATCCCTGCGGCAAGAAATATCTGCTTCACCGAAATTATACATGGGAACTAATGCCGGTTCAAGAGTAACAGCGGACTTTACAAATTGCTATACATTTTCAAACGTCAATTCGTGAATCGCGAGTCATCAGTCGTGAGTATTGTGAACAATCTTGTTGTAATTCCTTTGCTACTTGCAACCTGCAACTTGCATTCCTTTTGCCCTCCACCTTCCGCCTTTCTCCTTCCGCCTTCCACCTTCTTCAATATCCCTCATCAATCCCATCATTTTAAAAAGATAATCCTTCACCATTTCTAATGAAGCTCTGTCCGGTGAATAATATTTTGTACGCAGACTTTCCGCAGAAATAACAGAAACTTTTGGTGTTTGAAAAGTAGTTGCGATCTTCTTTATTAAGTCGCTGTGATTTTTGTACTGTATTATTCCGGTGTCAACCATTAAGCGGACCATTACTGCGAGTTGCGAAACAGACATGCCGGTTGTTATAGGATTGTATTGAAGATTGGTTTGGGAGGAAACAGAATTAATGTGCTGTGCTTTTATTTCTTTCTCAAGCAGCGTGATATTCCTTTTTATTTTTTGTGCAAGTAAAACTTTTACTGACGGGCGGTTCATGCATAAAGGTTTGCATTCATGAAGCATTTTTACCTGTGATAAATAACGATTCCACAATTGTATTTGCTCATGGATAGTGTCGCAACGGTTAATCCTCGATTGAAGTTTTTCTATTACATGATCAATAAAAGAAGGCTTGTTATAATTCAAATGGAGGAGCGCACATGTTATCGAACGGGTTAAATCTTCGCCCGCATACTTTTTATTTAGGCGCTCAATATGATCAATAAATTTTTTGAACCAGTTGAATTGAGAAAAAGAAAACACGGTATTTGCTTCTTCACGAAAACGATGAATGGTTGCGAGAAGCATCTGCCGCAAATTTTCATCATAACATTTCTGTTGCAGCAAAGCCGTTGTATTTTTTATTGACGAAGAATGTTTACAAAAAAAATATATTCTGTATGCTGTGGGAACAGTTTGACTGTTGTCAAAATGATCATGAAAATGTTGCTGCATAAAAAGCAGCAATTCAATTAAAGAAAACTGTAAGGCACGATAATTATTCCTGCATACTTCTGCATCTGTTTCACTTGCAGTAAACACTTTCATGCCTGTAACATAAGCTTCGAGCGTGTTACACAGGTCAACGATATTTATCTCACTTGTTTGGATTATGATCGTTAACTCTTCCTGCGTTTTTGCAAGAGATATTCTTTGCAGCAATGTACATTTTGCTTTTGCTGCTTCTGTAAATACATGATCCCATGTTGTGCTGTGTTTAGTCTGCGGCACATCTGACGATAATAGTTGTGCAGGCTGTAATGAGTGGTACACCGCAAAAGCGAAATTTTGCAAAATGTAATTCAAGGATATTGGGTTTAAAGTTTACAGGTTTAGTGCTTTCATGAAGAGATGCGATGATCTCTTATTCGGGATCTGGATTTTCTGATCGGGGATAATGCTGATTATGTGCTTCCACTAATTTACATAATGTACTATAAACACGAGTTGTTGTAATGGAAGCAAAAGTTGTTGAACCGGGAGTTTTTTATGAGGAGGTTTGAGTGGGCTTAGATGGGGCGGGAGTAGGGAGTAAGCAGGGCTTTGCAATAATGTAACGTAAACCGAATTAGCTTCGCAGACATACAGGTAGCGACAGCCTGTTTTTGATTTTGTAATAGGGTACCAGCGTAGAACAAAAGAAAAGGGCAGCTTTTAAACTGCCCCTTCGCAAGGGTTAACTCTTAAAAATAGAGATAATAAAATACTTAATTTAAAAAAATAGAAACGAATAAAAGTAAATCTAAATAAACAAAATAAAAAACTAAGACAACTTAACAGACCCTGATGAATTAGCAGAAGATATTGTTGAGAATTTAGAAGGTGCATTGGATAGTTTTCGAGAGATAATTGTTCAACTAAAGAAATAGATTCAGTTATGCTATGGAAAACTTATATTTTATAAGACAAGGATAGAGCTGTTGCAAGGCTTATTTAATCTTTTTTAGTCTCATCTTTTGTTTTGCCACCGATTAAACCCAAAACAGAATCTATTGGTACATTTAATCCTACATAGGCAGCATACTGCGGAGAATACATTGGTAGTAATCCTCTGATATCTGTACCTACTATGATTGTTGCTTTATCAATTACATGTGTGTAATACGTCCTAACAAGATAAAAAGAATTCCATTCTCTTTGATTTGCAGATCTTGATTCAGACCCTAATCTGATATTTGTATTAATATCGAGAGATGAAGGAGATGGTTTATTTGATGTAAATCCGATAGTGGGCTGAAAAAAGAATCCTCCTCCATTCCATGGTCGCAAATCAAACGTAAAACCTGCACCGAAATACCCGGACAAGGAGTTAATTGTGTAAGTACTAGTGTGGGATAAACCTGTGCGAATTACAAAGTTATCATTCGGCTGAGTATAGATTGAAGTGTCCTGTTGTTTATTTGATATTGTTGTGGTGGCAGACCATTTGCTCGCCAATAATTCTAAATGAGCATGGGCATAGATGTGCTGCTTAGTTTCAGGATCCGAAAGTTCAAAAACCGGTTGTACATAAAAGCTCCAAACATTGTTTCTCTTTTCAGTTTTGTAACCATTTATTTGTTTGAGATATTTTAATCCTTGAGACAAGGTATCAAATGGACTTAGGAAAACATTTTCCTGCACCAAAAATTCACTGCTTTGAGTTGTATCTTTTTGTCCATAACTGATTTTCATTATACCAGTATTAAATCCCCATCTGGTTCTGGTTTTATCTTTTTTTTCTAAAGTCGGAGCAAAAAGGTTTAAGTGACCAACGTAATTTGAAGACAAAGACGTACTTCCAAAATCAAAATTATAAGCATTTAAAAACATTATCCGGTTATTTTGAATCTCACTCACCGCGTCTTTTTGATTTACTTCATTTTTCTTATCTCCACTATCCTCTTTTGTGTCTTGACCAAAGGATTGAAATATAAAAAATAAGAACGTAAAACTGATACTGTATACTCTTTTCATAAAATAAATTTAGCGCCTACTCTTAATCCCCTTTTCGGCTCACGGGTTTTGAACATTTTCAGATGTGAAATTCATTTAGTGAACGAAAAATTTAAAGAGGAATATAATGCGATTTGAGTAGGGGTTTTTCCTGTATTTAAGTTAGAAAAAGGAGGATTAGTTTACTTCCTATTGCAAGATTTGGAATCTAGTATTAGCTTGTATAAAAATTACAATTATGAAAAAATATTTCACCCTTTTCTTATGGTCATTCTTATTTACCATGAAGTTTACGGTTTCATTTTGTCAAAAGGAAGACTGTACAGATGATATTCCATTTACGAAAGTCCTCAAGATTATTGACACGACATGTAAGTGCTATGGAAATTTTATCATCGATTCTGCCTCAGCAGTGCGAATGATTGACAGTTTTAGGTCTGTTTATGTTGATCGATTGCCTGAATTAAGCGGGCTCGACACGAGAGGCTGGATCAATGTCAAAGTAGTTGAAGCTATGTTCAATCTACTTAACAAAAGACCCACATTAGATGGATTTAGAATATATTTCGGGGCAGACCCAATTGTCGATCCGGTTTCATTGCAAAACAAAATAAGTTTTATCATAGTGCCAACTGTCCCCCAGAGACCTCAAAATGGAAGCTCAACTCACAAAGATGTTTTCATTAAACTACCTATTGTTATTCCAATGAAATTTGAATCTGTATTAATTAATTTGCCGACCAGAAACATATTAGAGCAACAAGATGCTTTTAGACAAATTTACCGGCAGGAACTGGGTGGTGAAGCAATTGAGGGAATAGACAGTTTGTCGAGATCAGTTTGGTTGGATAGTTGTGTTATTAGGAGTATGTACAGGTATACCAAGAATATTAAATGTACTGATGGGTTTCATTTATATCCAGCTGCATATAGAGATAAAAGTGGTCATGTTGAAGGACAAGTTTATAGTAATCAAAGCACTCTTGTAATTGTGCCCACAAGAAAAACACACATAGGACGAGAGGATGACTGGCATGCAGTCAAGATATTAAAACTCCTATTGGATAAATCTCAAAAGGATATATACAATCACGGTGAACTTTGCCCTAACAAGTGCCCATAAAGCTTCTGTTCATGAATTTTATTACGCATAATCACATTGCCGAATTCGCAGCTTTGCTCTGTAGCAGTATTTTTTTTAAATCCATACAAAAGACCAAGTTAAAGACTTTGCCTTTTTTCTTGATCTTCATATTGCTTGTAGAATTGCTCGGAAGCTATTTGATAAGAGTAAAAAATTTGAGTAATCTATGGTTGTATAATATGAGTATTCCTGTTGAATACTCATATTATCTTTATTTACTTTTAATTCATAGTCAAAGTCAATTTAAAAAATTTATCGCTTTTTTTATTGGTATATTCCTGTTGATTGCAGGTTTGTACTTTATAAAAGAGCCATTATTCGTATTTCATACGAACGTTTTAATTGTCGGTCAAACTTTGGTCATCCTTAGTGTTTGTTTTTATATATACGAGCTATTTCAAAGCGATGCTGAATTGCCGCTACTTAAAAACTATTTTTTTTGGATAATGTCAGGCTTGTTTTTATTCAACTTGGGAGATATTGTGTATTTTATTTTGTATCCAACGATACATAAGTATCACTGGGATCAATTTGATTATTTATTTATTTCCATCAATAATAGTTTGTTGATTTTACTTTATTTTACTTATATAGTTTCAATAATTGTTTTGAACAAATATTATCGACGATAGGTGCCTGAAACAATCAAATATTATATTATCGGTTTTGTAATTGCATTTCTTGTATTAGGTCTTTTTATCATTTTACTTGCAATTTTGTATTCGCGAAAGCAAATTAAAAACAGAAACGAAAAGTTAGAAATGCAGGCTCAATTCTCCGAAACGCTACTCCAATCTCAACTCGAAATTCAGGAACAAACCCTCCAAAATATCAGTAACGAGCTTCACGACAATCTCGGACAAATTGCAAGCCTTATCAAAATAAATCTTCACACAGTCCCATTGGATAACGTTGAAAAAGCAGCACAAAAATTGGCAGACACTCGCGAACTCACAAAGCAATTAATCAATGATATCAAATCACTGTCGCGAAGTCTTTCGAGTGACCGTATTGCGCAAATCGGTTTATCAAATGCTCTGCAAGCCGAAGTAGAGCGCATTAACAGAACTGAACAATTCATTGCTGCATTTGAGTGCGCACAAAATATTCCTGCCATAGGGAACGACAAAGCCACTATTCTTTTTAGAATGGCACAGGAAGTCTTAAACAATATGGTAAAGCATAGTGAAGCTAAGAACATAAAAGTAAGCCTTGCATCAACAGAAAATTTGATTATATTAGCAGTAAGCGATAACGGTAAGGGTTTTGATGTAGCAGATAAACTAAAGCATGGCGGCGGAGCGGGTCTTCGCAATCTTCAGAAAAGAGCAGCTCTGATTAAAGCCACCCTTACAATGGAAAGCAATCCCGGAAAGGGAACCTTCGTCAAAATAGAAGTGCCCTGTAACTATGCCCCAGACATACAAAGTGAAATTAGCCCTCGTAGATGATCATACCCTTTTTCGTAAAGGTCTTATCAGCCTGATTGAAATGGTTAGTGATGATTATCTGGTTTTATTTGAAGCCGACAATGGAAAAGATCTTCAGCAAAAAATCAACAAAGAAAATCAGCCTGATATAATATTAATGGATGTGCACATGCCCGATATGGATGGCTTTGAAGCTGTACAATGGCTGAGTGAAAATTATCCATTGGTAAAAATTCTTGTAGTTAGCATGGTTCAAAAAGAGGAGACCATTGTAAAAATGTTGAGGCTGGGTGTAAAAGGCTATCTCTGCAAAGATGTTGAACCAAAGGAACTGGGAGAAGCGCTTCATTCGGTTATTAACAAAGGGTATTACTATACTGATTTTGTAACTGGTAAGTTGGTGCATTCTTTACAAAATAGTAACCATGATAACGTAAAAAAGAATGCACCGGAGTTAATGAGCGAGCGCGAAAAAGAATTTCTGAAGCTCGCATGCAGTGAATTAACCTATAATGAAATTGCGGCAAAAATGTTTCTTAGTCCAAAAACAATTGACGGATATAGAAACGCTTTATTCGAAAAGCTAAATGTAAAATCACGCGTTGGTCTTGCACTGTATGCAGTAAAAAATGGAATAGTACAACTGTAACGGTACATAACTATTATTCTTGTTGGGATTGCCATAACAGCTCGAAAACATATTTCACTTTTAGTGCTCCATGCATAAATTTTTTTTTTAATTAAAACCTTACTGTACATATAAAAACCCGATAGGACTATCGCGGCTTTGTTCAACCCTAAACCCGATTGAAAAAAATTTTGCCCTTCTCGCTTTAATTTTTATTTTGTTGTTAATTAGTCAGCATATACTCCTCAATAATTTGCTTTAAAAGCCTCTCTGTAATTCACCATTGTTTTAAGTAATGCAGCGGTAATGTTTTGTAGCTGTTAAACAAGTTCATTAAAAACGCTTATAAGTGATGGAGAGCTTCTGTAATACGTTGCATGTTAAAAATGTGAGTGTGCGTCTATGCACAATAGGTGTAAAAGCCGATAGGTGCCATTAAACTTTTTTTTACAAACTATTTCTTTTTTACAAAACAATTTCTATCTTACTAACCACTTCACGTTTTTCAACATATTTATTGAAATGTATAATAAGACCCGACATGAAAAAAATAGCTACGTTATCTCTTTTTAGTATTCTATTCATTTTTCTTAATCTTCCTGCATCGGCTCAAGACACAACCGTTAAAAAGAATGTTTTCGAAAACCTTTTGAAAAAGTCTGATAGTGTTAAATTTTATTCTGATAGCCTCAAAAAAGTTGCAAAAACTACAGCTGTTAAGGCATCCGAAAGCAATACAAAGACATATGACACTACATCAACACTCAGCTTAATTATTGTTATAGCCTTCTTTTTTATAATGGCTCTCTTGCTCTTCAAATTTTTCAAGCACTTAAAAGACAATAGTCAACGTATAGGATATCAATCAATAAAATTGATCGGATTGATATTGATTTTTCCCGGAGTGTGTATCCTAGCCGTAGGAGCGAAAGGAATTCTCAGTGGAGAAACGCTAGCAGCATTATTTGGAACAATTGCGGGATATGTGCTTTCACGCGAGGATGATAATAAAGACACGACTCTTAAGGATGTCGCTAAAAAGAAAGAAGAGGAACTACAAGGAAAAATTAGAGAGTTGGAAGAACAAATAAAAACTATCAAACAAAAGAATCCTAACCTCATTCCATGAGAATGACTATAGGATCGTTCAGAGATTCACCTCATAGCAAGAGACTGGGGTATTAGCCTTACATAATCCTGTAAATGTTCAAAGAATCGTCGGCATTATTCGGCGGTATATTTCATTAAACCGATCTACAGATTTTCTCTGCGTATTGATATAAAAAATCTATCTAATGTCACTCATAGAAAAAATAGTAAAAACGCCGTACACTGTAAGATGGATGTGGCCTTTGTATTTAGGGTTGCCTAGGAAAATAGGTGATCTAAAAGGCAAGATACTACAGGGTTATTGGTCACAAACTTTTGTAAGAATTGGCCGAATCTCAAATTCTAATCATTACAACATTATATTATTTGATGCAAGTATTGATGAGGAGGATTACAGATCGTGGGTCGGAGCAACTTCGGACATCATTTTCATTATTCTACAAAATGGAATGACGGAAGATTTGAAAAATAGAGCAACGAATCTGCAGAATCATTTCAAGGCTAGCGGTGTATTCATTTTTAATGTAACGGATATCAGTGATTGGTTTGGGCGCTTAATAGAGGAATTGTCACACAACAATAACCTAGTTGAGGCTTTAAAGAGAACTGCTGTAGTAAAGCTTAGTTTATTTGACCCCAAGATAAAACTACAAACAACCCTTTCATATGTCATTAGACAGATGAGCTTGACTTTAAAAAGCAAGCTGCATTCGAAGCGGGTTTTTAAAGTGAAACTGAGATCCCGGCGCGATAAAGCAAATTTCACCGGCGAAGAAATAGCTAAGATTTTACAGTCGGAACTTACTTATTTTGACTCAGAATCACAGTCTGCAAGTGACTTAAAGCATGTTTCACAAGAAGTATTTAAAAAAAGCGTATCCGTGCAATATCGGGAAGCAGACACAGTGCGTAAGACTACAGGAGCAGGCGGTGTGTCTGCGAAAAGAGCAATAGCTAAAGGAATTCAAAAACCGAAAAAGAAAACCCGCGGATATAAGACTACTGGGAATGTGTCTGATATACTTGGGAGTACGAGGTCTCTAAAAATTAATCGAGTCAAAAAATCTAAAAAAGCAGCAAAGAAAGCGGCTCCAAAGAAAGCAGCGAAAAAGGCAGCACCAAAGAAGGCGGCACGAATATCGGAGAGAAAGGAAGCGCCAAGGTATTTACAGGCAAATATTCAAACCGCTAAAAACAAAATAGTAAAAGATTTTCTCAAGCCTGAAACCAAATATTTCATCGACGTTCGAATTGGATACGAGGATAAAAAATTTGTTGATTCAGGGCAGGAATTCCCAGGTGAATTGGTTTTCAAAAACAGTAAACGTTTAAAGGAAAAAATACAGATAAAATTTACATCAAATTTGGACGACAATGTGGAATTAAAAGAAATAGATCTGCCACGGCAAGGCAATAGTACATCGGTATTGTTCGGAATAAAGACAAAATTGAAGATAAAAAGTTTTGAGGGAAATATTTTCGCGTATCATAAAAACAGGTTAATTCAACATGTAAAATTAACCGCAGCCATTGGCAAGAATATTAGAAGTGCTAAATCCACAATAAAACTGCAATCCATTTTTTCGAGCAGAAAGAATCTCGGGAATGTTAATGATAGAACTACGTTCGCGGCGTCAGTTGAATACAGGACGGGCCCTAAAAATTCAAGCAAGATTAGTGGAATAAATAAAAATCAACCAATTGATTTATTTTTTCCAAATGGTCTTAAAGTTCATTTGGATGATATGAAACGCGCTATTGAAGATGCTCTGATAAACATAAAAAAACACCCAGCGAAACTTTCTGCTAAAGGTAACGAAGAGTTATTGAAGTGTTTAGCTCTTAAAGGGAACCTTATTTATACTAATTGCCTCAGAGGTGCTATTGCTCCTGATGGACCTTTGCAGATAATTACAAACTATCAAGAATATGCGCCTTTGGAATTTGTTTATACGTTGCCTGCCCCTAAGGAAGAGGCAACACTGTGCAATAACGCTTCAATAGCTTTAAAGGATGGAGCTTGTAAGAATTGCTTCGACACTAAAGAGTCTCCTGCTCCTCATATTTGTCCATTTGGCTTTTGGTCATTTAGTAGAGTACTGGAAAGGCATAGCTATAAAATGAAAAAAAATAATCGGATGTCGGATTACAGCGTCCTTTCAGAACCGATTGATAATAGAAACTGCTTGAACATTTTGCAACGCTCGATTTACGCCTCTTCGTACAGGGTGGAAACATCAGAAACAAAAGGCTTACGTAAGCAAATAGGGGCAAGTATAAAAAAACAAAGTAAAACCTTTATTGAGGTAGAAGATTGGGAAACATGGTCGGAAGAAATGCGAAAAAATAAACCGGATAGTCTTTTTCTTATTGTTCACATTGAAAAAGATAGGTTCAATATAGATGAGCTTGAAATTGGTAAGAATTTCCTTAGCCAAAATTATTTCGATTCCAGTCTTATTGTGAACAAAGACCCGAAACCTCCTCCTTTTATAATTATTATAGGATGTGAGTCAACTAACCTTGCGACTGGTGGATTTGATGTCAGTTCGCAGTTAATGAACTGCGGAGCCGCGATTGTGCTTTCAAATTTTACAAAAATCAGGGGTCGCCAGGCAAAGGATATTATCCTCAAATTAGTGGATTTCCTAAAGGCGAATGGTCAAAAGGAAACTTTGTTGGGTAATGCGCTTCTTAAGCTGCGCCAATTTCTTTTATCCGAAGGACTCATAGCGGGATTATCCTTGGTAGCTAATGGAGATGCTGATTGGAAAATTAAAACTTAAAAATATGTATAACATTCATGTATTGCCTGCCTCTTATGGCGATTCGATTCTTATTGAATATGGTGACAGTACCTCAAAATATATTCTAATCGACGGAGGACCTTTTGATAATTTTGAAGACCTCGTCGCCGGATTAAAAAGAGTTGCGCCAAAACTTAAAGCTTTAGAATTATTAGTTTTAACTCACATAGACATTGATCATTTAGACGGAATTGTTACATTATTAAACCGGCAGAAACTTCCGTTTAAAATAAAGGAAGTATGGTTTAACGGATATGACCAGATAGAAAAACTTGGCGATGTACTTGGAGCACTACAGGGAGAATATATCAGCACTCTTATTAAAAACAAAAGGCTTGTCCATAATAAAAGTTTTAAGGGAAACGCAATATACATTGAGGATTACAACAAATTGCCGGTTATAAAGATTGGAACAACAGGAATGTCTTTAACGCTTTTAAGCCCAGGAAAAATAGCATTGGAGAAATTACACGCAACATGGAAAAGTCAAATAGAAAAATACGGCGATGATCCCAACTTTGCAAAGATGCTGGGTAATGATAAAAGATATGTTTCTGACGATGACATTCTTGGAACAACAATAGAATATCTTCAGAATGTAAAGGTCAGCGGAGATAACTCCGTTCCTAATGGAAGTACCATTGCTTTTTTAGCAACCTATAAAAATAAGACGTGCTTATTTGCGGGAGATGCCACATCCGACTATTTACTAAAAGCTATTGATCCGCTACTTATTAAAAATGGTAAGCGTCGGCTAAAAATTGATGCGTGGAAAATTGGACATCACGGTAGCAAGAGAAGCACGTTAGAAAAATTAATGTCTAAGATTGAGTGTAAAAAGATACTCGTTTCATCAAACGGCAAAAAATTTAAGCATCCAGATCAAGAGACTGTTGCCAAACTTTTAAAGAACAACGGACCGAATTTGCAATTTTATTTCAATTATAAAACTGAATTTAACAAGAAATGGAGTGATACTAGTCTACAAACTAAATACAAATTCAAAAGTTTTTACCCAAAAAGAGAAAATGAACCCGGTATCACCATAAAACTTAAGTAATTTAAGAAACCATAAGAAACCATGCGTATACTTATACTCTACGCCAATCCAAAAGGCACAGATAAAGTAAAGCTTGATCAAGAAATCAGAATGATTCAGGAATCCTTGGAATGGGCAAAAGTCCCTGATCTAAAGTTTGATAACATTGGGTTCGTAAAGAAAAATGATCTATTAACTAAATTGATTCACTATAAACCGGAAATTGTACAAATAAGTAGTCATATGACTGATGAAGGTGGATTAGTATTGGAGGACGAAAAGCGCCAGATTTCTATTGTCCCGCCGAAGTCTCTCGAAAATGTGTTTGCAAATACCCCCAATGTTGGCTGTGTCCTTTTAAATTGCTGTTACGCTGAATCTCAGGCGAAGGCTATATCGCGATATATCCCTTTTGTGATTGGAATGAGAGGCACAATTAGGGATAGCGTAGCTCGTCTTTTTTCTGCAAAACTTTTTCAGAGTATTGGGATCGGTTTGAACTTGCAGCACGCTTTCAATATAGCTAAAGCAGAAATCGGCTTGCTTGATGAAACTTTTTCAGACCTGCCTCGGTTGATCTGTAAAAAGGGCGCTGACCCGAGTCGTCGCTATTTTTTAAAGTTACCTCAGATTATGGCAAAATTTAAAGTGAACAGGAGAGGCGTTCCAGTGCTTAGCGAAAATGATCTTTACCAATTTGATGTTTTTATTGATAATGCTCCGAATGACGTGAAATCTGTTTTGTATCAATATTTAGAGGACGAATGGGAATTAGAAAACCAAGTTTCAGAAAAGCATAATTCGAAAAATCGCTTTATGGATACACTCGAAGAAGATGGAGAAATTGAAATCAGAGCAACGTTGTGGAAACAAGATGGGGGTGTTGCAATTAATTGCAACTTGTCACAAGCTTTGCGAAATTACTATGGACTTGACGCCCCAAACCCAATCGAAGAAGCAATCACGGATATTATTGAGTATAATTGTAGCGAATAGAAAAGTATATACTTATGAAACATAAGGTATGTACAAATGAAACATTGTATAGTAGAAATTATTACTGAGAAAATATTCCCATACTCGATAACATTTCAGGTGACGATTTGAAAAAAGCACTTGCCAACGTAAAAGGAGGGCCTTCAAACAAGTCAATACTCAGTTGCTCACATTTGCTTTTGCCCTTGGCGCACGTAAATCGTTTCTGATTGTTAACTGGGCTTATAAATTGGCTTGACACTAAAAAGGACTTTAAGTTAATGGAACACCTGAGAATGGAAAGTTTCTTCCACACATAAATTGTTTTTCAAGAAATCACAAAGTAATAGATATGATTCATGCAGTCCTTGTGGGAGTGGATAAATATAAAGATAGCAGAATAAATCCACTTTCTTTTGCAAAATCGGATGCTACAGCATTGGCAGAATTATTAAATACAAAAATTCATACCTCAGAACTCAATGTGGAACTACTAACTGACCGAAACGCCACAAAAGAGAATGTCATGGCGGCAATCGGAGATAGGCTACCAAAAGTAATTCGCCAAGGCGATCTCGCTTTGTTCTATTTTGCCTGCCACGGTAGCCCGGAATATGAGGGAAGTATCGAGGCTAGCCGTTATTTGATTATGTACGAGACAAAATACGATTATCTTTTCAGTTCGGGAATCAACATGGACACAGATCTCAAAAAGATGCTGGAGCGCGTTGATAACTCAGCTAATGTGTTGTGCATATTAGATAGTTGCTTTAGTGGAGCAGGAGGCGGTAGAACTTTTGAAAGCGCCGCGTATAAAAAAGCCAGGACTCAAAGAAAGATTGGGAAAATATTACTCAAACCACTGAATCTTGGCGCGGGCAGGTTAATAATTTCGGCATGTGATGACAACCAGGTTGCAAGAGAAAATTTTAGTTTGAAACACGGGGTTTTCACGTATTATTTTCTGCAAACACTTTCGAAGAAACGCGCGTCAAATACTGTCAGTGTTCTTACCATTCATGATGAGGTAACTACATTAGTGGAAAATGCTACGAAAGGTTTGCAGGTACCAATTATAAATGGCCGTTCAAAAAATATGCGGTTTCCCGTATTATACTGATAAACAAGTTCCCATGAACAAAAATTTTTTTGGTGCGTTTAATGGTATATGTTTTCTCCATAGTGATAACGGCCAGTTGCTGGCAGACAGAGCCAATCGAAAAGAACCGATCCTATTTGCTGAAAGCTTGATCGATATTGCAGAAAATACAAGAAGTAAAGCTGAAGTGTTCATTGTCAGTACACCTCCCGTACTGAATAGCCCCGACCACAAACACGTCTTTTACGCGGGCCAATTATTCACAATAATTGATCAGACACAGACCTTATATCCTGTTGGTGGCTTTGGGCTCCAAAAGGAGTACTGTGCGGTAGTTACTGATTCAAGTGAAACTAAAATCATTCTTAAAATAAGCCTTCCTGAATTATCCGAATACAATATTCGTTGGAAAGCGATTTCCATAAACAACAACGTTATCGGTTTCCCGCAAGACATTCAGGTAACCGTTTTTTCGGACCATGAATGGACTGCTGACGAAACCAATTTCAGGATAAGTTCAAAGCAAGAAATAGAGTTTGTTTTATTTATAGAAAGTAAAGTCAAACAATTTCCCCTAAGCGATACGATAATTGTTGCTCGTTCCGAGAGTTGGAAGGAGGCACTCCAAGTAAGGGCTATCCTAGGCAAAAATTTTGTTCCCTGTTTTGAGTGGAATGCAGCAACTGATCCTGATGGGAAACGTATACAAAATCTTGTCGACAGAACAAGCCATCGATGTGCTGTTTATATTGATTTTCCATTCTGTAAGCCTTCAGCCGTCAACAGCAACATCTTTAATTTAACTGCTACTGATCTGAATCTGGAAAATCTTAAAGACAGAAATTTCTTTTCCAGTGACAAGAAAATTACAGTATCTCCAAGGAATTTCAGGATATTGGGATATGCCTTGTACTTTGCCATACAGCATGGCGCAGAACTGTACTTTGATAATATCGCACCTGACCTTGTAGTCCTTAGCGAAAAAGGAATTGAAATTTCTAAACGCTGGCTATTGGATGATTTAAATACTACTATTTTAGGTGATATGCTATCAAATGAGTTGGTGATTTGTGAATCTGTCATTCGTGACTTTTTAATAATCCAGGCAATCGGATATGCATTTGCTTACGGAAAGCCAGTTGCTTTTATCGACGAATTGAAGGAACTGGTGCCTCCCGGAGGCTTTGAAAATTGTGCGAGGGGGATTAAATCTTTAAAAAATATTGCCAACAAAAAGATACCCGCAGAAATTAGGCAGAGTATATTTGAAAAAATAACAGTTTTCACTGAAGATATTCCTTTACATCTCGCCGAAGTAAATCATTCAACCGATAATGCCGAAGATTACTGGAAAAATTATTCTGTAATATCTCATTTGCCTAGCTACACAGCTTCCTTACTTATACCTGGTTATTATCATAGGGAAAATCAACAAACACCTGATGTTCCTTTTACAGTAATTTTCGATACACTTTCGTCTCACACTAACACAGAAGGAGATAGATTCAGCTTGTCTTTACAGGAGCAATTATCGCTTCCGATATCTTTGACTGCAAAGGACGCCGATGCTGTAATGCTTTCAGAAATTTTGAAACTGCTTGAGATTGATATGCTGCTACTTATTACACATGGTGCTGATGATTTTATACACGATTACCGGGGAATTGAAATAAATTCATCTATGATCAGTCAATGGAGTCTAAAAGGTAATCCAATTGTTTTTAACAATTCCTGTTCTAGTTGGGTTACTACTGGAAATGCCTTTATTGAGGCAGGAGCAAGAGGAATGATTGCCACGCTTTGGCCTATAGAGAATAAAGTAGCCCATGCAGTGGGACTGGAAATGGCAATGCGGTTAGGACAGGATGAAAAGCCTATAGCAGAGTTGTTGTGGGATGTGCTGAGAGAAAAAAGAGATAGGAATATTGCGGTGACACCTGACCAACATGCCTATATTTATATCGGCCTACCTTTCGATGAATTAATAATAACAAAACCAATTAATTCAAGCGAAAAATTGCATTTGTTAGGACAAGCATTTCTGAAGATGGACGAAATTTGTCGCAGGTTGTTATATCAGTCCGACCCCGAAACTGCACACAGATTTCGCCAAATATTCTCAAGGCAAATCGAAGCGAGAACTGCCGCATTATACGAAGAAAATACTGGTTCTCAGCTACAACCTCCACTTCATCAATTTTCACTACTGGAAATGCCTTACCTCCTCAGTCTGTCAACATTCAGCTTTAACAAAGAATTGTTGAATAAATCCATTTCAGAGGAACAGAACAAGATATTAGATGAGATGGATAGTTGTCTTCGTTTTGCCATTGATCAGTTAATTACATGGAATGAAAGACACGAAGCAGTAAAGCCGCGTGAACGGATAGAAGAACATCAATTCTCATATTTGGATGTAAGCCTCAGCCCAGTTTCACTGCATAAATACCTTTACAATCTCGTTGCAAATTACACACTTCCTTTTGTATTGACTATGGAAGGCTTCAGGCGACTAGAAATGGCGTGGAACTGGTTTAGTATTTCGGGAAAATTATTGCAAACCGAAAATGAAACAGAAAACTGGGGAACTGAAGATGAGTTGATAATTGCAAGAATATCGAAGGGAATAACACAGAAATCTAGGGCCATCAAGAACTTTAATGAAAGCGATACTGTGGCTTTGGCGGATGAGTTTATGGAAGTAAGTTTTATTGAGGGCAATGAAAAAGCCAATCTGCTCAATAAATTCGGGATAGCATTGGTTAACTTAAAGGAATATCACAGAGCTACAGCCTTTTATATAAAAGCACTTGAATTTGTAGAAAATAATTCTGAAGAATACTATAACATTTTTTCGAATTTAACCAAGGTTAAAGGCCTCATTGCAGGTTCCGACAGTATAATAAAAGATTTTGATCTCGTAATTAAAGAGCAGTTTTCAAAAGGAGATTATGTCAATGCATTTATATCCCAATGCAACCTGATCAGGTATTGCGTTAATCACAACTTTCCGATTGAGCAAGAAATTGAAAAGCGGTCTTTTACAATAATTAATTATCTCGAAGAAAGTAGAAAAAAACAGGCTAGAGCCGAAACGTATTCACTATTTGCTATTGCCCATGCAACTGACAATAAATATGAAGAGGCAAAAAATTACAATAATTTGATTGCAACGGAACTGACGCCCTTTATCCGGGACACGGAAGTTTGTTTATTCCTGACAGATTATTGCATGTGGCTTTATGATAAGCAATTTTACTCGCTTTCTCTCGAAAGGGCTGAGTGGATGGCTTCCGTTTTCCACGATCTGCATTTGGAACTTGATGAAATGAAAGCATTATTGCAGGCTTGCTATTGCCTGCAAATGATTTTTGAGCGTAAAAAGTCGGCAGAAAATGCGATAAAGTATGTAGCGGGTGTACAAAGACTCGGGAAGTTGGCGAAAGACTCTGTAGAATTTAAAAAGGAATTTCCTACTAACACAGAGGTGTTAACGCATAACATGGAATCCTTATGGCATTATGCCGATCGAGAAGGGAATCGCGACCTAGCGTATGGAGCCTATCTTGCTTTGCGGGCATGGAATCGGCCATTGCCGGATAGTGGCAAATTGTTGGCGAATACCATGCACCCTGTTAACAAAAAAATGGTTCATGCGGCTGCACACCATGCATATCTTACACGGCACGTTTCCTTTTATTTAAATAAAGCTGGCCAACTAATAATCAAGGTTGCTACACACTACTCAGATAGTGCGCCGCAGCATTTTCCCAATACTTTATATTGTTACTTCCCTATTGAGTTTGAAGGAGAATATAGTGCAGAAGAGAATGATGCCGAGTGCTGTTGTAAATCTTTGATGTTTGCTTTGGAAAAAGGTAGGGGTGTTACAGTTACTTCAATCCCAACAATATGCAAAGATAAAAATGGGTTTTATAGCTATATTGAAAGCTGGGGCAGTACTATAATACATTATTCCTATTCCATATATTTTGAAGAAGGATTGATCCCAACTCTTGTAACTTATAATTTTGAGAAAGACCCACTTACAACAACCTATATGCTGTTGAATCATCAGGGCATTAATATTTACGTGGATTATAATGGAAGGAAAACTTCAACAGGCATTGCTTATGTTGCTTTTGAATTTGTTTATCAGCACCAATTGTATGACGCTTTGAAAAGTAATAACAACATTTTCAATAAATCATTCACATACATTCGATTCTGGAATTTTATTAAGCCCATGATCGATCTATTAACATCGCAGGAAGCATAATAAAAAACGAATAGCAGCAACCCTTCATAAAAAAACTGCTATTCATCATCATCTTCGCAATCTTCTGCCGCACTTGTAATATCTTCAGTTGCATCCATGCCCTGTTTGGCATAATAATGAAGGTCATTCAATTTATCGGCGTTATAGCCTCTATGGGCATAGTCATACGCATCACTTGCTGCGCTTGCAGCATCATCACAGTCGCAGTCATCTTCTCCTGCGGCAGATTCGGCATCATCTGCAGCATCCATAGCTTCCCGTAAATAATCTTTTGCATCGCTCAAGTCTTCCTCTTCGTATGCTTTTTTCAAATAGTCATAAGCATCGTCCGCATCACTTTTTACTGTATCGCAATCTTTATCTGACTTAATTAAACTAAATGATAGTAAGCCGCCTACGACAACAATTAAATAAATGAACTTTTTCATATTTATAGGGTTTATTGCTTCTTACACACTCTGCAAGTACCACCATGCTTTACAGTCTTTGGCACTTTTTATATAGGCATTACAATTTTTGTACAACGTTTTCCTCACTATATCGGAGGGCTACTTTGTTTTGTCGAGGCCGGGAGATTGCGATTTTTCTATCACTGCCGATGCTGGCTTATTTGTAAGCTTAACCTGAACAACAAATCCAGAGGTTGTAAGACCTAGTGTGCCACAAGTTACAATTGCTAAATATAATATTACAATAACCGATTTAGCTAATTCCTGAGAACTTCTACTCCATAGCTCATCCACATCATAAGCTGCACCTTTGAACAACTCTTGAACTGTTCTTATGCCGTGTTTGGACATAATTTTTTTTGACGATTTTTTCATCCAAAGTCCTCCGACAACTTTTATTGTCTTCCATTTTTTTGAACTAATTGCTATCACTTTGTCGTACGTTAAAACTCTCAGCAAGGCGTAATACACAATAAAAGAAATTACGGCAGCAATAACTAATATAAGCGCTGTATTCATTCGTACGGATAAATTTACAGGCGTTGTATTTAACCATATCAACACCATGCCGACGCCAAGAATTACTCCTAACAAACCTCTAATTGTTGATGGCAATATATCTTGTGGTGTTTCCCAAACTTTTTTTTTCCAAATCAATGCCCAAATACCATAAACAGCAGCTAATATTGGAGATTTCGCTGATATTGACCACTACATTCCGCGGGAAGCTGACCACCGATTCCGCCTTAAATTGACCAGGTGATTCCGCACTAAATTGACCACCTGTTTGCAAGATTGATGATA
>Ga0081539_10001755_pt1 | contig 34578 bp, 27 predicted proteins | sample TabmetS4T2R2_FD_71023 | JGI IMG/M metagenome (GOLD analysis project Ga0081539, IMG submission 71023) | Tabebuia heterophylla rhizosphere microbial communities from the University of Puerto Rico - S4T2R2 | ecosystem: Host-associated > Plants > Roots > Rhizosphere ... | reverse complement strand
TGCCCGTGATTCATCTTCAGCACGCGAGCGGGCAGGGACAAGCCCTGCCCCTACAGCACGCGAGCGGGCCGCGGACAAGCCCTGCCCCTACAGTCTGCACGAGCGCAACTGTTTTCAAACAGGCTCTCAGTAGAAAACTTCTGAGCCACGCGCTCAGGGCGAACAGTAACGCGAAGCGCCTACTGGCTACTGGCTACTGGCTACTGGCTACTGCTTTCAATCCTTGACAGCCGTCGCGCGCCGTCTCTATTATCGCGGCGTAAAGTGTTGCCACCCTTAGACAAAACCACTCCACGGGTAATCCGTGGGCGGGAAGCGGAGGCCGAAGCGACGTGATTAAACTCGACATCGTGAATCGTGTGGCGGATCGTACGGGCGTGCCGAAGATGAAGGCCGAGCAGGCCGTTGACGCGCTCTTTCATTCGATGAAGGAGGCGCTCTCGCGCGGCGAGCGCATAGAGTTGCGCGGCTTCGGCGTCTTCGTCGTCAAGCCACGCAAGCGCGGCGTGGGACGCAATCCGCGCACGGGCGAAGAGGTCGCCATTCCATCGGGCAAGACCATACGCTTCAAGCCCGGCAAAGAGCTTCAGGCGCACGGCTTCGACACTGACCACGACCACGACGACGATATACACGACACCGAACAGCCGTCCGGCGACGCCTCAACGCACGGCGACGACACGTCCAACCGCCCGCCCGACGGTTTCTAAAGCAGGGGCTAGGGGCTAGAGGCTAGAGGCTAGTTAAAAATACGTTGTCTTCAACTAGCCTCTAGTCTCTAACCTCTAGCCTCTGGTCTTATGTCTGAATCAATCCGAACAATCCCTACTTTCGTCGCGCGCGCCGCGGAGTTGCCGCGTCGCTCGGCGCGCCCGACCGCGCGCGAGTGGGCGCGTTCAGCCGCGCTATTCTTTCTGACCGCTTTGACGATGACTTGGGCCGGGATGAGCCTCGTCGCGCTTCCCTTCGGCGAAGTCGAGCCGACGCTCGCGCCCCCCGCGACGCCGCTCGACTACTTGCTTTACGTCCCCAAATACTACGTCCTCAGCCTCGCCGCGACCGCCGCCTACGCCTTCGCGCACCCGTGGCTCATAGCGCAGGGCGCGAAGTTCGCCGCCGCGCTTCTTTCGATTTTGCTCGCGCACGAATCGGGCCACTACGTCGCGTGCCGCATCTACGGCGTTGACGCGACGCTTCCCTTCTTCATCCCGATGCCGCCGCCCTTCTTCGCGGGCACGATGGGCGCGTTCATCAAAATCAAATCGCCCATCCCTTCGCGCCGCGCTCTCTTCGACATCGGAGTAGCGGGGCCGCTCGCCGGTTTCGTAATGCTTCTGCCCGTCGCCATCGCCGGACTACTGACGGCCACACCAGCGCCGCCCATGCCCGCCGAGGGCGTGATAGTTTTCAACGACCCGCTGCTTCTGCGTCTGCTCGCGGCGCCTTTGGGCCTCCGCGACCTCGCGAACATCGCGCCCAACCCTTTCTACTTCGCCGCTTGGTTCGGACTCCTTGTGACGAGCCTCAACCTTCTGCCCGTCGGCCAACTCGACGGCGGACACGCCCTCTATTCGGTCTTGGGCCGGCGCACGCACCGCCACGCGGGTCGCTTCGCCTTCATCATCATGCTCGCGCTCGCGCCTCTCGGCTGGCTCTGGCACGGCGTCCCAAGCGGCTTCCTATACGTCGTCATACTCTTCATCATGCTACGCCTCCCGCACCCGCAACCTCTCGACGAAGCGGACGAACTCGGAACGACGCGCACCGTCGTCGCCATCATCACGCTCCTAGTCTTCACGCTCTCGTTCACGCCCTTCCCACTGACGATTAAGTGAGCGAACGCTAGGCAGTAGCCCGACCGTCAGGGAGGGCGTCGGTTAAAGTAAAAAGGAGGATGAGAAGCACGGTGTCTCTCATCCTCCTTTTTGAAGTTTAACTTTTCTACGCCCTCCCTGACGGGCTACTCTGCCTAGAACACGCTCGCAGTAAAGCTCACGCGCTCGCCGATGCGGGCAGTAGTCCCTTCAACTCGCGCACGATGCGCTGCGCGTCCTCTTGGTCTTTGAGCGCGACCATGAAGAACTTGTAGCCTTGCTGCATGCACAAGACGCCGTTGGCGAAGAGCCAGATGCCGTCGAGGATGGGGTTTCCGCCCAAGAGCCAACTGACGGGCGCGCCGACAATCGGGCCGGGCTGTAGAATCTGCGCCCACATCGCAACGCCCGCCGCGCAACTGAACGCGCCGAGCAAGGGCGCTCCGACGTATCGAACCATACGCCGCTCGAACTCGACGCGCTTACGTTCGGCTTCGTCCAACTCGCCTTCGGCGATGAGACGCTCGCGCTCGCGCAGGTATTCGTCAAACTTCTTTCCGAGCCGGCGCATGGCCCAGACGGGAAGGGCCGAGTGCGTGAGCCAGTGCGGGTGCGCGCCGAGCAGAACGCCGTCGAGCGAGGGGAAGGCCGCGCCGAAGCGCACGCCCGCCGCGAGCGAGAGCGTGACGACGATTGCCTGCTTCGGGTTCTGGCGCGCCCAGTCGTACGCGCGGTAGAGTCCGACCGACGAGGCCGAAGTCAGACGCGTCGCTCGCGCGCCGATGTCTGCCACGCGCGCGGCGTTCTTGTAATACTTCTTCGCGCCGCCCAAGACTTCGCCAGCCTTCTCGCCGGCCTTCTTTCCCTTCTCGCGCACGCGCCCGCCAACGTCGCGTGCCACGCGCGCAGCCTCTTCCGCCGCGCGTCCCGCCTGCTCGCGCGCCTCTTGCGCGCGCTCGCGCACTTCCGTCGCGCGCTCGTCCAAATCGAAATCTTCGCCGAGACGTTCGGCCTCGGCGCGCGCTCGCTCCGCGCCGCTCTTCACGGCGTCAGCGCCTCGACGCGCGGCGTCGCCCGCAACGCGCGCCCCGTCTTCGACGCGCTCGCGTATCTGATACTTCTCGTCCAACTCGCGCGCCTTGCGCCGCGCCGCCTCGCGCCATTCGTCAAGCTTGTCTCGGTAGTCAGCCATAAACACTCCAGAAATGATGAATGATGAATGCGGAATGATGAATGATGAGAAGAACGCTGGCTTAATTCATCATTCATCACTCCGCATTCCGCACTTCCTTAAGATACGCCGAGCGCGGGCGCGGGGTTCGTTTGCGCGTCGCGCGCGGGGGCCGCGCAGACGCGGTCGCGCCCCGCGCGCTTGGCCTCGTAGAGCGCGGCGTCCGCCGCCGACTTTAACTCGTCGCAACCGCGCGCGCTAGAAGGCAGTTCGGCCAGCCCGACGCTCGCGGTGATTTTGCCGACCGCGCCCAGTTCGAGCGCGCGCACCGACGCGCACAAACGCTCGGCCACTTCGAGGCCGCTCGCCAGCTCCGTCTCCGTCAGTATAACCGCGAACTCGTCGCCGCCGATGCGCGCGCCCGTGTCTATGCCGCGCGTCCCGGCCTGAAGTGCGTTTCCGACGCGCCGCAGCGCCTCGTCGCCCGCCTCGTGCCCGTGTATGTCGTTCACCTCCTTGAAGCGGTCAACGTCAATCAGCAGAAGGCAGAACGGGTGGCCGTAACGCTCGGTGCGCGCGGTCTCGCGTTGAAGTTGTCGCTCAAAACGGCGGCGGTTGGCAAGGCCCGTGAGGTGATCCGTGAAGGCCGCCTCCTCACACGAGTCGAGATACTTTTTGAACTCGAGGAGCGTGCGCGCGCGCGCGCGCAGGAGGTCGAGGTCGGTCGGGTCTGTGAGGTAGCCCAAAGCGCCCACCTCGGAGCCGAGCCGCACGTCTTCGTCCTCTACGCGCGCGGCGGATTGAATGATGACGGGGATGAAGCGCGTCTGCGGGTTCGAGCGCACGCGCCTGACCATCTCGTAGCCGTTCATGCGCGGCATCATAACGTCGGTGACGATGAGGTCGGGCTGCTGCTCCGAGACCGCCGCGAGTCCCGACTCGCCGTCCTCCGCGGTCGTGACTTCGTAGCCTTCTTTCGTCAATGCGTAGGCCAGCAACGCTCTTTTGTCGGGTTCGTCGTCAACGACGAGGACGCTGAATTTGCTTGACATGATTTTTGTATCGAAAAAGAGGTCTTGCGCCTACAGGCCCTTCGTGCTATTGTGCCCGATAATTCAAGGGACTGTTACGCTTTCTTTTGGCGATTAACTTTTCCTCATCGAATATGAATCAACTTTTAGAATTACGTTACCTCGCGGCAGCAGCGATTTCCGCGCTCGACTAAACTCCCATACGGTAGAAGAACGTTTCAGGGGCAAAAACTCGCCCCTGCGTCAGCCAAGTCGCCGCGCCGCAAGCGCGCACCGAGCGCTTTTGAATTCCCCGAACTTCCAAGTTGAGGTTTCCCCCATCATGTCACACCGACGCGCAAGCAACCTGACGACAAGCGACCGAACGCTCATCCTTTCCCAGTCTGAGATCGGCCCAAGCCTCGGCGACGAGGCCCTCGCGCTTCTGGCCTACTCCTCTTCGGCCATTGACTTCCGCCGCCGCCGCTTCATCTACCGCGAGGGCGACACAGCCGACTCGCTCTACGTCATCGCGCGCGGGCGCGTCAAAATCTGCTCCATTGACGACGTGACGGGCCGCGAGGCCGTCATAGACATCGTCGGCGCGGGCGCGCTCTTCGGCGAATCGTCGCTCTACTCGGCGGGGGTGCGCGAGAAGTGCGCCATCGCGTACGAGAACGCGCGACTGCTGCAAATTCCTGCGGGGGTTTACAGGGAGGGGATGGCTGCGAGCCGCGAGCTTTATGATTACACCTTCCGCATGGTTGGTCAACGACTTTCGCGCGCCGAACGCCGCGTCGCCGACTTCGCCTTGGACGCAATTCCCGCGCGCCTCGACAAACTACTCGCAGACCTCTCCGAGCGCTACGGCAAGCCCGGCGAGGCGGGCGTCCTCATAGACTTGCCGCTCCCGCACCGCGAAATCGCCTCAATCGTCGGCTCCACGCGCGAGAGCGTCACAGTCCGCTTGAACGCCCTCCGTCGCGCGGGTATCATTGACTTCGTTGACCGAAAAATCCTTATAAAAACTCCCGTGGCCGCGGCCTCGGCGTGAGGAAAGCTGTTAGCTATTAGCTGTTAGCTGTTAGCTAATTCATGTCTCTCAGCGCTCGACTTTAATTTGAAAGTTGACGACTGACGAGAGGCGAGGGCTAACAGCTAATAGCTAACAGCTTTTATGAAGTGTCCCACCTGTCACCGTCCCGTCCAGTGGGAAGATAACCCGCACAGACCGTTCTGCTCCGAGCGTTGCAAGCTGCTTGACTTCGGCGCGTGGGCCAATGAAGAGTATGCAGTGCCCGCCGAAGAGACAGCGCCCTCGCTCGAAAACTCCGAGCAAAACCTGACGCCTTCAAGCGACGACGAAGAACGACTGCCGCGCTCATCTTGACGGCTTGGCGACGCACGCGCGCGTTCGTGTAGAATACACGCGCACGCGAAGGAGTCTTGGTCGAAGATGCGTCAGAAAATCAAAGGAGCAGCGCGCGCGTTGATGAACGCGAAGCGCGCGCAGACGAAGGCGACGCCGCTTGTCTTGATGAAGGCGACGCTGTTGGTCGTCGTAGTCTTCGCGCTCGCGGCGTGCGACCTCGACGGCGCGTCGAAGAAGCGCGCGACGGCGAACACGTCGAACACACAGACGAACGCCGCCGCGCAGCCGCCGCGCACGAATTTGCCGATGCCGCCCGTCGAGTCGGCGCACCAGACGGCGAACAGTTCCGCGCCGCGCGCCGCTTGGACGCAGTTGGACGGAAGGCGCGAGCGTCTCGAAGATTTGCGCGGCCAAGTCGTCGTCTTAGACTTCTGGGCGACCTACTGCCCGCCTTGCCGCGAGGAGATTCCGCACCTCGTCCGCCTCCAGCGCGAGTTCGGCCCGAAGGGCTTCCATGTAATCGGTCTCAACGTCGGCGGCGAAGAAGACCGTCCGAAGATTCCAGAGTTCGTCAAAGCCTACGGCATACAGTACAAACTCGCAGACCCCGACGACGAAACCGTGCGCCTCTTCTTCGCGGGCAACACCGCAATCCCGCAGACGTTCGTCATAGACCGCGACGGGCGCGTGCGCCTACACCTCGTCGGCTACGACACGGACGCCGCCGCCCAACTCGAAGAGGCCATAACCTCGGCGCTCAGCACGAAAGCAGCGACGAGTGACGAGTGACATATTCAAGTCTGGAGTCTGAAGTCTGGAGTCTGGAGTCAAGACAAGAACTGTTTGACTTCAGACTTCAGACTCCAGACTCCAGACTTCAGACTCCAGACTTCAAGGGGTTAAGGTGAGAAAAGCCAAGATACTTGCCACGCTCGGCCCGGCGTCGCGCGAGCCTTCGGTGCTCGAATCGCTCCTCGCGGCGGGCGCGAACGCGGTACGAATAAACATGTCGCACGGCGCGCAAGAGGAGCATGCCGAGACGGTGGCGCGCGCGCGCGCAGCCGCCGGGCGTCTGAAGCGTCCGCTCTCCGTGCTCGTTGACTTGGCCGGGCCGAAGATTCGCACCGGGATGCTCAAGGGCGGACAGCCGGTCGCGCTCGAAGAGGGCGCGCTCTTTACGCTCACGACGCGCTCGGTGGTCGGCGACGCGCGCGAAGTCTCCACGAACTACGCCGGACTCGCGCGCGACGTTCGGCCCGGCGCGCGCATACTCCTCGACGACGGCGCGATTGAACTCACGGTTGAGAGCACGACGGAGACCGACGTTGTGGCGCGCGTCGTCAACGGCGGCATGCTCTCCGAGCGCAAGGGCATAAACCTTCCGGGCGTGACGCTCCCGATTCCTTCGCTGACCGACAAGGACAGGCGCGACCTCCAATGGGCCGTCGGCGTCGGCGCAAACTACATCGCGCTCTCGTTCGTGCGTCGCGCTGAAGACTGCGCGGAGGCCAAGTCGCTCATCAAGTCGGCGGGCGGCAGCCAGCCGCTCGTGGCGAAGATCGAGATGGCCGAGGCGATTGACAACCTCGAAGAGATTATAGAGAAGGCTGACGGCGTGATGGTGGCGCGCGGCGATTTGGGAGTGGAGACGAGCGTCGAACTCGTGCCCGTCTATCAGAAGCGGATAATCGAGAAGGCGAACGCGAAGGGCAAAGTCGTCATCACCGCGACGCAGATGCTCCAGTCAATGATTAGCGAGCCGCGCCCGACGCGCGCCGAAGCCTCCGACGTTGCCAACGCCGTTTGGGACGGGACTGACGCCGTGATGCTTTCGGCGGAGACTGCCGCGGGACAATACCCCGTGCTCGCCGTTTCGACGATGGCGCGCATCATCGAGTCGGCTGAGTCGGGCAAGCCCGCGACGATGCACGACATAACGGCGCGGCTCGCGGGTCAACAGTCGGGGCGCGTGAGTCGCGCTCTGTGCGAGGCCGCGGTCTTCGCCGCAGAGGAGATGAGCGCGCGCACGGTCGCCGTCATCACGGCTTCGGGTCTGATGGCGCGAAGGCTTTCTGCGCTCAGGCCCGAACAGCGCATCGTCGCGCTCACGACCGAGCGCGAGGTTCAGAACGAACTCTCGCTCGTCTGGGGCGTCGAGACCCTAGTCCACCCGCCCTGCGACAACACGGAAGACATGCTGAAAATCTGCGAGCGACTCTTGCGCGAAGCCGGGATAGTCGAACAGGACGAGACGATTGTCTTGATGGCCGGACGACTTTCCGGCCTCGGCCTCTCAAGCTCCGTCACGCTCTACACCATCGGCGGCCCGCTCCCGCGACAGTCCTGAAAGCAGAAGGCGAGAAAGCAGAAGGGGAGAAGGGGAGACGGGGAGACAGAAGTCGCGTTGTCAAACGTCTCCCTGTCTCCCCTTCTCCCCTTCTCACTTTCTCACTTTCTCCCCTTCTGCTTCTAACGTTCGGGTTTCGGCGGGCCGGAGATTGCGAGGCCCTTTGTGCAGCGCCCGGTTTCGAGGTCAACCGCGCCGATGTAGATAGGGTAGCCGCCGCCCTCGTCTTCCTCTTCAACCGTGTCGGTCTCGGCGGCGACGGCCTTGCCCTCGCGCCGCGCCTTCTCGCGCTGCGCGCGCTCGCGTCTTTCCCGGCGCTCCCTCTCGCGCTCCGCGCGGCTTTTGCGGCGCGGCACGGACGACGCCGTGAAGACTAGAGACGCGCGCGGCGGCGCTCCCACGGGGATATAGACGACCGCGCCGCCCTCGAACGGGCCGATGCACCTGCGCATCGCGCGCTCCGCCAGACGCCGCGTTATCGTGCGCGTGATGTCGTGCGCGGAGGGGAGCGCGCCGGCTATGGAGTGGGTGTCAATGCGCTTGCCGCCCTGCGTGTAGAAGCCCACGGTGTCGGTGACGAGCGCGTCGTGGCCGTTCACGCTGAAGCGCCAGACGACGCGTCGGTCGCCCGGCGCGTTGAAGACCTTTGAGAGCGCGAAGTGAGCGTCGAAGTACGCTTCGGAGATTCCGGCGGCGAGTATCGCGGCCTTAGAGCCGTCAACTAACGACTGCTCGGCCTCCGTCAACTTCTGCTGCTGTCGGCCCGCCGCGACGAGCGCGACGAAGGCGACGAGAACGAACGTCAGTCCTGCTTTTCTCAACATCAACCCGAATTATAGAAAGACAGGGAGGAAGAGAAAAGGGGAAAGGGTAAGGGAGAAAAGGGGGAAGGGGTAAAGGGGAAGGGGTAAGGGAAAGTACGCGTTGACGAGCGTACCCCGTTCTCGTCATCCGCTTCTACGTTTTTACCCTTCCCCTTTACCCCTTCCCCTTTACCCCTTCCCCTTTTCTCCCTTACCCTTTCCCCTTTTTCCCTTCCGCCGTTTCGCCTTTCGCACGCTCTTGAACTATGCTTGACGCGTGTCGAGGGCGGCAGCAGAGCCAGCGGGGACGGACGAGCAGCTTGTGGCGGCGTGTCGCCGAGGCGACGAGGGCGCGTGGGAGGCAATCGTTCAACGCTACCAGCGCCTCATCTACGCCGTCCCGCGCCGCGCCGGTCTTAACGAGGACGCTGCCTCGGAAGTCTTTCAAGACGTTTTCACAACGCTCGTCGAAAACATCGAATCAATCGAACAGCCTTCGCGCCTGCAAGCGTGGCTCGTCACGACCGCCAAGCGTAAGACTTGGCGCGCAGTCAGCCGCGCGCGCTCGACCCGCTCCTTCGCCACGTCCGACGATTCGGACGAACAGAGTGAGATGTACAACCTCGCGGACGAGCGCGTCCTGCCCGATGAAGTCTTAGTCCAACTCGAAGAGCAGCACATCGTCCGCGCCGCTTTGGCCGAACTCGAAGAACGCTGCCGCCGTCTGCTGCAAATGCTCTTCTACGCTTCTGAGCCGCCGCCCTACTCCGAAATCGCCGCCGCGCTCGGCACTTCGGAGGGCAGCATCGGCCCGACCCGCGCGCGCTGCCTCAAAAAACTGCTCGACGTGCTCAGAAAGAAGGGATTCTCCTGAGGTAAATAGTGAATGGTAAATGGTAAACGGTTAAAAACAATAAGTTTCTTCACCATTTACCATTTACCATTCACTATTTACCATCCGAGGTATTTTTCAGCGACGCGCGCGCACTGTTCGTCCGAGTGAGCGTTTGAAAACGCTTCGGTTGGAGCGAAACGAATGAGTCTGACCTCAAAACACACCCCCTTCGCGCGACTCGCCGACATGGTCGAGGGCCGCCTCTCGGCTGAAGAAGCGCGCGAGGAGCGCGCACACGTTGACGCTTGCGCGCGCTGCTCGAAGCAGGCCGCCGAACTCGCGCGCGTCGCAACGCTGATGCGCGCCGACACTTCGGAAGACGCGCCGCGCGACGTTCTGTTGAATGCCGTCGAGTTGTTCCGCGCGCGCAAGGCCATCGCGCGCGAGCCGGGCTTGCTGCGACGCATCGTCGCCGCGCTCTCGTTCGACAGCAGCAGTTTGACTCCCGCCTTCGGCGTCCGTTCCGGCCAGACCGCGCCCGCGCGCCAGCTTCTCTTTAGCGCGGGCGACTTCGACGTTGACCTACGGCTCGCGCAGGGCGGCGAGGGCTGGACGGTTTCGGGCCAAGTGCTCGGCCCTTGCGACGGCGGTCAGGTCGAACTGCTCGTCGCAGGCGAGGCGGGCGAGACTTCGACCGAAGCCGGGCAGACTTCGCTCAACGAGCTTTGCGAGTTCACGCTGCCGCCAGTGCCGGAAGGCAGCTACGCGCTGCGCCTGCGTCTGAAGGAGACGGAGGTCGAGATTCAGGAATTGAGTTTGCGGGATTAACGCGCGTTCGTCGGGAAGCAAGTTAACCACAGAGACACAGAGAGCACGGAGGGAGCACAGAGAATTTAAACTCTGTGCATCCTCCGCGTCCTCTGTGTCTCTGTGGTTAATTCCTTTCGCATCAAACGCGACCGTGACTGTTAACATGAACCGATCCGAACTCGCCGCGCGTCTCGTCTCCGCCGAAGGGGAAGACGGGCGCGCCTCGCTTCTCCGTGAGTACGCCGCGCTCGCCGACGTGTCGCTCGCCTACGCGCTCAAAGACATCTGTCTTTCGGCTTGGAGCGGCGAAGCCCCGCGCGCCGTCGCCGCCGCAGCCGCGCTCGAAACCTTAGCCGGCGTGAACGACTCAACGGAAGTCGCCGCGCTTCGAGAGTGGGGCGCAGGCATTGCCGCGCTCGTCGAGGGGCGCATGGAGCAGGCCGTCGGCCACTTGGACGACGCCGAGTCGCGCTTTCAGTCGCTCTGCCAACCGCACACGGCAGCGCAGACGCAGGTGAGCAAACTCATCGCGCTCGCGATGCTCGGTCGCTACGAGGAAGCGATTGAGACGGGCCTACGCGCGCGCGACCGCTTCCTCGAACACGGCGACCTTCTCGCCGCCGGCAAAGTAGAGAACAACGTCGGGAACATTTATTTCCGGCGCGACCGGTACCGCGAGGCCGAGCAGTTTCAACTCGCCGCGCGCGAACACTTCGCCGCGGTCGGCGACCAACTCCAACTCGCAAAGATTGACAACTGCCTCGCCAACACACACGTTGCGCTTCATCGTTTTCGCACCGCCGAATCGCTCTACCAACAGGCGCTCGACTACGCCGAGCGCGCCGGCCTCAACGTCACGCTCGCCGAAATCGAAGGCAACATGGGCAACTTCGCCCTCTTCCAAGGCCGCTTCCATTCCGCGCTCGATCTGCTCGAACGCTCGCGCCGTCGCTACACCGCGCTCGCAATGCCGCACCAGTCGGCCATCGCCGAACTCGAACTCGCCGACGCATACCTCGAACTAAACCTCGCGGCGGAAGCTTCAGACGTTTACCGCCGCGTCGTCCCCACCTTCGCCGCGCTCGGAATGCGAGCCGAGCAAGCGCGCGCTCTCTCGCAAGCGGGACGCGCCGCGCTCGTTCGCGGCGAGACCGGGGAGGCGCACAGTCTTCTCCAACAGGCGCGCACGCTCTACGCGGCGGAAGGAAACTCCGTCGGCGAGGCTTACGTCACGCTCACCGAAGCGCAGTTGCACTTGGCCGAGGGCGACTACGCGACGACCGCCGTCCTCGCCGCGCAGGCCGAAGCGCCGCTTGCGCGCGCGGGGTCTTGGCGTCGGATGCTTCTGGCGCGTTGGCTTCGCGGCGAGGCCGCGCGCGCGCAAGGCCAAGAGCGACTCGCGCAAATTCTTCTCGACACGACGCTCAAAGAGTCGGAGCAGCAAGCCTTGCCGCAAATCGCCGAGCGTTGCCACACGTCGCTCGGGCTTCTCGCCGCCGCGCGCGGAGAGACCGAGCGCGCCGAAGAGTCGTTCAAGCGCGCCGTCTCTCTCATCGAAGACTTGCGCGCGCCGCTTCCAGCCGAGGAGTTTCGCACGGCCTTCATCGCCGACAAGCTCGCGCCCTACGACGAACTCGTCCGCCTCTGCCTGCAAGACGACGAAGGCGCGCGCGTCACGGAGGCGCTTTGCTACACGGAGCGCGCACGCTCGCGCGCGCTCGCCGAGATGATGAGCGGCACGCTTCCCGTCCAGCCGCGTCCGCGCGACGAGTTCGAGGCCGAGTTGTTCGCGCAGCTCGAACAGTTGCGCGAGGAGTTGAACTGGTTCTACAGCCGCATCAACCGCCCGCCCGAAGGCAGCGAGGCGCGCGGCGCGCAGGCGATGCAGGCTCTGCACGACGCCGCGCGCGAGCGCGAAACGCGCACGCTCGAAATCATGCGGCAACTTCAGCAGCGCGGCGGCGACCGCGTGCTCGGTCGCGCGAGCGACGCCAGTCCGCTCGACGTTCCCGCCCTACAGCGCGCGCTCGGCGCAGACACCGCGCTCGTCGAATACACTTCGCTCGACGGCGAACTGCTCGCCTTCGTCGTCACGGACGAGAGCGTCGAAGTCGTCCGCAACCTTTCGAGCGAGCGAGCCGTCGGCGAGGCGCTCGGCCAGTTACGCTTCCAGATTGGCTCGCTGCGCTACGGCTCGGCGCGCATGCGCTCGCACGTCGAACGCTTGACGGCGCGCGCGCGCCGCCACCTCGAAACTCTCTACGACATCTTGCTCCGCCGCGTCGAAGAACGCGTCGGAGGTCGCAGGCTCGTCGTCGTCCCTCACCGCGCGCTGCACTACGTCCCGTTCCACGCGCTTCACGACGGCGCGGCTTACGTCATAGAGCGGCGCGAGGTCACGTACGCGCCGAGCGCGGGTGTTCTGCGCTACTGTCTCGCGCGCCCCGAAACTTCATTCGGTCGCGCGCTGCTGCTCGGAGTCGCCGACGAGCAGACGCCGCGCGTGCGCGACGAGATACGCGCGCTCGCGCCGCTCTTTCCAGAATCGCTCGCGCTGCTCGACTCGGACGCGACGCTCGGCGCGCTTCGTGAGCTTGCACCCGCCTCGGACGTTCTGCACCTCGCGTGTCATGGACAGTTTCGCCCCGATAGTCCTCTCTTCTCGTCGCTCCGCTTGGGCGACGGGTGGCTCACCGTGCGCGATGCTTACACGCTCGACGTCGGCGCGGGACTCGTCACGCTCTCAGCGTGCGAGACGGGCGTGAGCGCGGTCGCGCCGGGCGACGAGTTGATCGGACTCGTGCGCGGCTTCTTCTACGCGGGCGCGCCGACGCTCCTGTTGAGTCTGTGGACGGTTGACGACGAGGCGACCGCCGAGTTGATGACAGACTTCTACACAAACTTGCGCGCGGGCGCGCGACCCGCCGCCGCGCTACGCGCCGCGCAACTACGCCAGATGCGCGCGCGCCCGCACCCCTTCTTCTGGTCGCCCTTCATACTCACTGGCCGATGGTGACGTTCGATTGCGGAAGGCGGAATTGAGAACAGCGTCGCCTTCATCAATCAGCATTCCGCCATCCGAAACGCGCAATCAAATTGACAGCCGTGTTGACCGGTGCGGCGTTTCAGATTGACCGAACGCGACCGTCCAACAACGTACAAATCCTTCGATTTCCCCAGTAAAAACGCCTTTTTCAGCATGGCACGTGCCTCGCTTTTATGGCGACGGCACGGCTTCTATGTCGTGCGCTTTCATCCGTCGCAGACGACATTTGAACAAACAGGAACAGACATGAGACCGAAAATAACCTCGTCCCTCGTCGGTTATTTCTTAACGCTCTCGCTGGTGGCGTCAGCGCTGGCGGGCGTCGCTTTGCCGAATGGCGCAAGCGCGAAAGGCGCGGGCGGGCGGGCCGTAGCGCCCGCCGTCGAAGCTTCGTGCCCCACGCTCGCGCGCTACGCGAGCGACCTAGCGCAGACGGCACAAGCCCCCCAACCCGAAAGCCCCAGCCGCTTCGCCGACGTGCAGAACGCGATTGAAATTCTCTCGCGCGGCACGCGCAACAATCCGCTTCTGCTCGCCGACGACGGCGCGCAGGCCGCGACTGTGGCTCACGGCGTCGCGTTCCAGATAGCCGAAGGGCGCGTGCCCTCGCGTCTGCGCGACGCGCGCGTCTTCGGCCTGAGCCGCAACACGCTTTCGGCGGGCGCGAAGACTACGGACGAGTTCGCCGCCCGACTCCGTGCGATACTCGAAGAAGTCGCGGCGACGCGCGGTCGCGTTGTCCTCTTCGTCGAAGACTTGGATGAACTGCTCGACTCACAAGCCTCGCGCGAGGCTTCCGAGGCCGTCCGCGGCGCGCTCGCGCGCGGCGACCTGCGCATCATCGGCGCGACGACGCAGTCGGCCTTCGACGAGCGCATTGCGAAAGACGACGCGCTCGCTAAACTGTTCCAGCCCATCCCGCTCTCCGACGACGCGGACGACTCAGACCGCATAGACGAAGCTGCCGCCTTCGCGGGCGACAAGCTCTCTCCCGAACTTCAACAGTTGATGTCGGGCGCGCGTTCGGGCGACGAGCGCGCGGGCGTCATCATGCAGGTTAAAGACCTTCAGAGCGCGCAGGTCGCGTCGCTCCTCCGGCGCTACGGCGTCGCTGTTGACGCGCGCATGGCTCAACTCGGCGCGATGCGCGTAGAGCTTCCCGTCAAGGCCCTCAAGGAGTTGTCGGAGTCGCGCGATGTAAGCTTCCTCTCGCCCGACCGCCCCGTCCAGTCGCTCGGCCACGTCACGCTTACGACCGGCACTGACGCCGTTCGCAACAACCTCGTCAGCAGCATCACCAGCACCGCGACGACAACGACGACCGCTTCCGTCACCACTGCCACAACGCTCGACGGCACGGGCATCGCTATCGCCGTCATAGACTCAGGCATAGACGTTGGGCACAAAGCATTCGCGGCGAGGGTGGACGTTTTGAGCGGTGGCAACCGCGTCAGAGTTAAAAAAGATTTCACGACCGAGGGCCTCACCGACAAAGACCCTTACGGTCACGGGACGCACGTAGCCTCAGCCGCCGCGGGCATGAGCGCCGTTTGGGGCGGCGCATACGAGGGCATCGCGCGCGGCGCAGACATCATCAACCTTCGCGTCCTCGACGCAACGGGGCATGGCCGCTCCTCCGACCTTCTGGCCGCGCTCAACTGGATTCTCAGCCCCGCCGACCCGACCAAGCCGCTCAGCACGTCGAACCCGACGAACGCGTCGAAGTTCAACATACGCGTCGTTAACATGAGCCTCGGCGCTCCCGCCGTTGACTCCTACAAGAACGACCCGCTCTGCAAGGCCGTCCGCAAACTCGTTGACGCCGGAATCGTCGTCGTCGCCGCCGCCGGCAACAACGGCAAGGACGCGCAGGGCAACAAGGTTTACGGACTTATACACTCGCCGGGCAACGAGCCTTCGGCCATAACCGTCGGCGCGACGAACACCTTCGGAACGGACGCGCGCGACGACGACCGCATCGCAACCTACTCCTCGCGCGGCCCGACGCGCAGCTTCTGGACTGACTTGAACGGCGTGCGTCACTACGACAACCTCGTCAAGCCCGACCTCTCTGCGCCCGGCAACAAACTCATCTACGCCGAGGCCGACGATGGCGCCAGCACGAGGAACTGGATCGTCACGCAGAACCCGCAACTCGATTCGGGCATCACCGACTCCGACAACAGGCGACTGATGTATCTGAGCGGCACCTCGATGGCCGCCCCGCTCGTAGCGGGCACAGCCACCCTCATCTTGCAGGCCAACCCGAAGCTCACGCCGAACATGGTGAAGATGCTTCTCATGTACACGGCGCAGCCGCTCGCAAACTTCAACGCGCTCGAACAGGGCGCGGGCCAGTTGAACGTCGAGGGCGCGGTTCGTCTCGCGCGCCTCGTACGCACCGACATCGTTGCGACGACGCCGCAAGGCTCGCCGCTCCTGACCACAACAACGCTTCCCACGCCCGCAACGACCATCGCTGGCTACACATTCCCGTGGTCGCAGGGCGTCATCCTCAGATACAAATACGCGACGGGAACGAACCTCATCGCGCAGTACCAGAACATCTACGGCCTCGGCATCTTGATGTCTGACGGCATTCTAATGTCTGACGGCATTCTGATGTCTGACGGCATTCTGATGTCTGACGGCATTCTGATGTCCGACAGCATCATGAAGAGCGACGGCACGCCGCTCGGCGGCGGCACGCCCTTCCTGCCGTGCGGCATACTGATGTCTGACGGCATATTGCTGAGCGATGGCATCCTGATGTCCGACGGCATTCTGATGTCTGACGGCATCTTGATGTCCGACGGCATTCTGATGAGCGACGCCGCGCTCGAAGCGATGTCGGCCTCCGTGGGCGGCGACAACACCGCGGCGATGAAGTGAGGCCGCCGGACGTGTCCGCGCTCTCCCAACTCGAACTCGAACTTCGACGCGCCGTCGCGGCAGGCGAGTTCGACGTTTACTACCAGCCCGTCGTCTCGCTCGCGGACGGCGGGCTGGCCGCCTTCGAGTCGCTCGCGCGCTGGCGTCATCCCGCGCGCGGCCCGCTCGCCGCTTCCGAGTTCTTCGCCGTCGCCGAACAGACGCGGCTGATTGACGAGATAGGCGCGTGGGTTCTCTACGAGTCGTGCAGGCAGTTGGGCGAGTGGCGCGAGCTTCTACAGTCGGACGCCCCGCCCTGCGTCAGCGTCAACGTCAACGCGCGCCAACTCGCGCGCCCCGGCTTCGTCGAGCGCCTTCGTCAGACCCTAAGCGAGACGAACCTCCCCGCTCGTTGCCTCAAACTCGAAATCAACGAGCGCGCTTTGACGACGAACACGGAGACTCCGACGACCGACCCCGACGCTCTGACTACGAACACCGACGCCTTCATCAACGCTCTCGCGCGCCTGCGCGCCCTCGGCGTCCGTCTCGCCATAGACGACCTCGGGACAGACTTCCATTCCTCCGGCGCAGTCTTCCCTTCCGCGTCTCCATTCCGACGCCTTTCCTTCGACGCGCTCAAGATAGACCGCGCTCTCACAAACCGCGCGTGCGCGTGCGCACGAGAGGCGCGTGCCCTCGCCGGTGCCGTCGCGCTCGCCTCGCACGTCGGAGCGTCGGTCGTCGCAAAAGGCGTCGAGACAGACGAGCAGCACGCGCGCCTCGCCGCGCTCGGCTGCACGCACGCGCAGGGCTTTCTATACTCCGCGCCCGTCGCCGCCGAAGACGCGCTCGCCCTCATACGCCGCGCCGCGCGCGCCACCCGCGCCCCTAACTTCCAAACGCGCCCCGCAGACCGCTCGCTTTCACGCCTAACGCAAGTCCTCGTCGCCTAGAGCCGTTCGAGTTGAGTTAACCGAAAGATATTTCAACACAGAGGACACAGAGGCAGGGAGTTCACTGAATGAATTTCTGTGAACTCCCTGCCTCTGTGTCCTCTGTGTTAATTCTTTACCGGCATATTTCCGGCAAAAATTTTCTTTATTTTCCGTGTATTTTTAGGCTCGCGGCGGGCACTGTTTCGCGGGAGAGAAGCATCAAAAGCTAGTTATTTTCCGGCGTCCGGCGGCCCGAAGTCTTAAGAGCATCTCCGAGTCATACAAAAGCCCCGGCGCTAACGGTTTTCACGGAATTTTAAGGAGTTTTCCCTCAGATGTGCCGCAATTTTCTACGCCCCTTCGCGCTTCTGGCCCTCGTCGCAAGCCTTCTTCTGGGCTGGCTTCCAGCCTCGCCCCGCGTACAAGCGTCCGGCGGCCACGACAACGGCGAAGATTCCTACATTCACGACGAGGTAAACCTTAAGCTCTTTAACGCCGCAGACCTACAATCGGTCGCGCAGCAATTCAAACTCCAACTCGTCGAACAGTTCGGCACGCGCCCGATCTTTCTCATGCGCGTCGCCGACGGCACGGACTCGCTACAGAAGGCCAACGCCGTAAAGGCGGACGCGCGCGTCGAGTATGCCGAGCCGAATTTCACTTCGGGCGCGCCCGAAGGCAGCGGAAACTCTTGGAGCGTCGGCAATTCTTGGAGCGTCGGAAACTCTTGGAGCGTCGGCGGCGAGACGCAGTACGCGAGCCAGTGGGCGCTCGACCGCGTGCACTTGAAGGCCGCGCACAAAATTACGAAGGGCGCGGGCGCAATCGTCGCCATACTCGACACGGGCGTTGACCGGCGACACCCCGCGCTCGCGGGCCGCCTGCTTCGCGGCCACGACTTCGTTGACGACGACGACGATCCGTCGGAAGTGCTCCCCGCAGGCGCTTCCGGCCCCGACGATGCGCGCAACCTCGGCCCGTACGGCCACGGAACGCACGTCGCCGGTCTCGTCGCGCTCGCCGCGCCCGAAGCCAAGATAATGCCCTTGCGCGTGCTCGACCCGCAGGGCGTCGGAAACATGTGGGTTATCGCCGAGGCGATTCGCTACGCGCTCGACCCCGACGGCGACCCCTCGACCGACGACGGCGCGGACGTAATCAACATGAGCCTCGCAACGTTCCACAACTCCGCCCTCCTGCGCGAGATAGTCGGCGACGCGTGCGGCGTGACGCCGACCATGACGCACCCGAAGGTTGTCGTAGTCGCGGCGGCGGGCAACCACGGGACGACCACGCCGATGTATCCGGCGGCGGAGAACTTCGAGGGCGAGCTTTCCGTCGGCGCGAGCCAGTCGGACGACACGCTCTGGAACTTGTCGGAGCGCGACGGCGACGTTGACGTGATGTCGCCCGGCGTAGGCATCACGAGCAGCGTCCCCAACGGGCGCGTCGGCACTTGGGCCGGAACTTCGATGGCCGCGCCGCTCGTCGCCGGTCAAGCCGCGCTCATACGCTCGGCCTTCCCCGCTCTGACCGCCGACCAAATCAAAGACCGCGTGCGCGAGACCGCGCCGCGCCCGTCGCCCGAACAGCCCGTGAAGCGACGCGCCGACGCCGCCGCATCAATCGTTCCCTTCGTCACCGACACGACGAACCCGATTGACCGCACGCGCGACTTCGTCGAACAGCAGTACATGGACTTCTTCAACCGCGTGCCCGACGCCGCGGGCCTCGCCTTCTGGAGCAAAGGCATTGACGACTGCGGCGCGAACGCCGCGTGCGTACGCTTCAACCGCGCGAACGCTTCGGGCGCGTTCTTCGTCTCGATTGAGTTCCGCGACACGGGCTACTTCGTCTATCGTCTCTACAAGGCCGCGTTCGGAAACCTTCCGGGCAAGCCCGTGCCCGTTCGCTACGAAGACTTCATGCCCGACACGCAGAGGATAGGCGAGGGCATCGTCGTCGGCGCGACGGGCTGGGAGCAGAAACTCGCCGCGAACCGCGAGGCGTTCGTCTCGAATTTCGTCGCGCGCAAAAACTTCGCGGACGCGTTCCCCGCGGGCACTTCGGCTGCGACGATAGTTGACAAGTTTTTCTCGAACGCCGGCATCGCGCCGCTCGCGGCGGAGCGACAGTCGCTCATTGACGAACTTGCGCCGAACCCCGATTCCGCCGCCCTTCGTGCGGACGTTCTCAAGAAGGTCGCCGACAGTCCGTTGGTCGTGCGTCAGGAGACGAAGAAGGCGTTCGTGCTCATGCAATACTTCGGCTACCTGCGTCGCAACCCCGACGCCGCCGGCTTCGACGGGCAGTCCGACCCGACCTTCTCCGGCTACAACTTCTGGCTCAAGAAGCTCGAAGACAACGGCGGCGACTTCCACAAGGCCGAGATGGTCAGAGCCTTCATCGAGTCAATCGAATACCGCGCGCGCTTCCGCGAGTGAGAGGAAGGATTAACCACAGAGGCACAGAGAACACTGAGGAAGCACAGAGTTTAAATTCCTCTGTGCTTCCTCAGTGTTCTCTGTGCCTCTGTGGTTAATGCCCTGCTTGCGCGCGCCTTATTATTCCCCCGATTTTCTTCCCGAACGATGTATTTCTCCGCGCGCCGCGCACACTGTACGCGTGTTGGCCGTCGGGCGCGTTCCGGCTCTCGACTGATTCGCCCGCGTCGGTTTGAACAAGGGGGAAGGGCGAATGACGAAGACTTCGGGACAAGCAGGCGGGCACTAATTCTGGCGCGGCGAAACCGTCACGGGGAGAACGGACGTCTCGCCGGTTGAGCGACGCGGTCAGCGATGGCCGCGTCGCTTTTTACGAGGGGAAAGGGTAAGGGTTAAGGGGAAAGGGAGATGGCTTTAGCCCCTTCCCCCTTTCCCTTTACCCTTTACCCGCACGCCTCATAAAGAGTTCCGGAATAACGCGAGCATGTCGGCGAAGGCCGCGTCGGTGGCTTCGGGGTCGTAGCGAGGGCCTTCGTCGCGCATGAAGGCGTGTTCGGCGGGGTAGAGTTTGACGGAGAAGTTCGTGCCCGCCGCTTTGAGCGCGCCGGTGATTTTCGCGCGACCGTCTTCGGGGATGTGCGGGTCTGCCGTGCCGAAGACGAGAAGCAGCGCGCCGCGAATCTCGCCGGCGCGTTCGAGCGTGCCCGCGTCCGGGTCGCGACCGAGTTTGCCGTTGTGGACGCCCGTCGGGTAGAAGCAGGCGGTGGCGCGAACGTCCGTCTGCAAGGCCGCGCGGAAGGCTAGGTGTCCGCCGATGCAGAAACCAGCCGCGGCCAAACGCCCTTCGGCGACGCGCGCGTCCTTCGTCAAGTAGTCGAGCGCGGCGCGGCAACTCGCGTCGAACTCGGAAACGTCTGTGCGCGCGGCGTCTTCGAGTCCGCGCGTGCGTCCTTCGTCGTCGAAGGGGATGACAGTGCCGGGCGGCTCTAGCCGGTGGTAAATCTCCGGCGCGGCGACGACGAAGCCGTAGCCCGCGAGTCGCGCGCACGCGCGCTGCATCGGCCCCGTCAACTGGAAGATGTCCGAGTAGCACAAAACGCCCGGCCAGCGCCCTCCGGCGCGCGGCGCGCACGCGAGCGCACGCATCGGCTGGCTGCCCGGCACTTCGATGTCAACGTATTCGGTTGTGATAACCATAAATTAAATGATGAATGCGGAATGATGAATGATGAATGAAGACAAGGACGCTTTCTTTCATTCATCATTCATCATTCCGCATTCATCATTTCCTTTCACGCCGCTCCGTACTTCTTGAACCAAGCTTGGAGACGCCGCCAGCCGTCGGTCGCGGCCTCGCGGTTGTAGGAGGGACGGTAGTCTGCGTGGAAGCCGTGGCCCGCTTCGGGATAGACGATTATTTCGGAGGCGCGCGCCTGCTTCGACTTCGACTTCTTGAGCGCGGCGCGCATCTGCTCGACCGACTCGACTGGAATGCCTTGATCCTTGCCGCCGTAGAGTCCGAGCACGGGCGCTTTGAGCGAGTCAACGAGTTCGATGGGCTGCTTCGGCGTCAGAGGGTTCGGGGTCTTCTGGTTGGGATTCGGGACGAGTCGCCCGTACCAAGCGACGCCCGCCTTCAAGTCTTTGCTGTGCTCGGCGTAGAGCCAGACGATTCGACCGCCCCAGCAGAAGCCCGTGATGCCGAGGTGTTTTGCGTTCGCCTTGCCCGACGCTTTGGCGTAAGCGACCGTCGAGTCGAGGTCTGACATCACCTGCTCGTCGGGCACTTTCCCGACTATCTTCATAACCTCTTCCATCTGAATCTGCGTCGTGTCGCCCTGACGGAAGTAGAGCGAGGGCGCGATTGCCATGTAGCCGAGTTTGGCGAAGCGCCGGCAGATGTCTTTGATGTGTTCGTGGACGCCGAAAATCTCCTGCACGACGAGCGCGACCGGGAAATTCTTTCCCTTCGCGGGCATCGCGCGATAGCCGGGCATCTCGCCGTCGCGGACGGGGATTTTCACGTCGCCCGCTTCGAGTCCTTCGCTGTCTGTCGTAATCACGGTCTGCGCCGCGATGGGCTGCACGGCCAACGCGAACCCCGCGGCCAGACTCGCCGCAATGAACGTGCGCCGTGTCAACTCTTCCGGCATCAAGCCAATCAGGTCTTCGTGCATCTACTCTTCTTCCTTTCCGAGATTCGGGTCGCACAACTCTAACGCAACCGCGCCCCCGTTTGGAAGACCCGCCGCACGAAATTTCTTCGGACGACCGACCGAAAGGCCGCTTCCGCATTGCCTTTATGATTGACTTGCGTGAGGCAGGCTTGCGATTTAGAGTCGGGCTAACCTTTCGGAAGCGCGACCCAAGCGGCTGCTCGTGTCCGCGCAATCTTCGATAGTCTCCGCCGCCGCGCTCACTGGAGCACGCGAAGGTCGCGCTCGCTTATGATCTTCCAGCCTTCGCGCGTTCGACGCCAGCGCAACTCCTGCAAAACCTCTCCGCTGCGCGCGCCCTCGCCGCCCTGTATCTGATAGCGTTTGCGGAAGCGCATGACAGCTGTCTGCCCGTCTTGGCTCAAGCGTATGTCGGGCGCGGAGGCGCGCACGTCAACCGAGTCGGCCTGCGCGAAGAGGCGCGCCTTCTCCGCGCGCACCGACTCGCGCGAGGTGTTGCGCGAGAGGTAGAAGGCGTTGACCGTCGGCGCGTAGAACTTCATCTGGCGACCCACGTCGCGCGCGTTGGTGGCCGTGAGCCATTCGCCGAGCGCCGCGCGCAGTTCGCCTTGCGTCCCCGCCTGCGCGTCTGCGGCTGTAACGCCCGTGCGCTCCGTCTGCGTTTCGTCCTTCGTCCGTGCCTCGCCCTCAGTCCGCGCTTCGCGCGGCGCAACTTCCCGCGCGTCCCGCGCCGCGGCCTTCTCAACTTGCGCCGGCACACTTTCCGGCGCGTCCGCGACGGGCTGCTCGGCGACCGTCGCTGCGTCGTCCGTCGTCGCGGTCTTCTGTTGCGGTTGCACGGCAGTCAGTTCCGCGCGCGGCCTGTCCCTCTGGTAAAGCGCAATCGCAAGGCCGCCGAGCACGCCCCCGGCGATTGCGGCCACTAGGCAGACGACGACCAGACGCTTGGGCCAAGCCGTCGTGCGCGGCGCGCCGCCGTGCGCGAGCGGGACGGCGGCGCGCGCTCGCTGTACTGATTTATTGTCGAAGCGCGGCGCGGCCAGCGTGCGCTCCGGGTCGTTCGGAATTCTCCTCTCCGTTGGACTTACGGAAGTTTCGCGGCCTCTCTCGTTCATCTCTGATTCGCCCCTTTGAACGCAACTTATACACACTTCTCCCGCGGCTCTTGATTCAAGGCAACATCCAGTCCAAAAACTTTTGCGCGGGGCAGCGGCCCGTCCCACGCGCGCCGCCCGCCGTTTGACTCTTAAGTCGTTTTCGACTACGGTTTCGTGCGTTCGAGCCTTCCGACGAAAAACAGAAACATGAGAGCCGTCTCGTCAAAAACGCCCGCCCTCGTCGTCCTTCTGCTGCTCTGCTGCGGCGCGGCGTGCTCGAAGAAGCAGGCCAACCAGAACGCGAACCCGGCGGACGCCGCGCAGCCGCCGGCGCAAAACTCGGCGGACGGCGGCGACGCGCGCGCGCTCTTCGACCGGGGCGTTGACGCATACCGTCACGACCGCGACGAGGAAGCGGTCGAAGCATTCCGTCAGGCCGTCTCGCTCGACCCCGACTTCGCCGAAGCGCACTACCGTCTCGGCCTCGCGCTTCACGCGGCGGGTCAGGCGGACGAGGCCGACAAGGCTTACGAGCGCGCCGTCGAAGCCTACGAGAAGCTCACGAAGCAAGACCCGAAGAACTCGGACGCCTACTATTTCCTCGGCCTCTGCTACGAGAAGCTCGGCAAGTATGAGCAGGCCGTCCGCGTGCTCAAAGAATCGGTGCGCAACTCACCCGAAGGCAACGACGATAAGTATTACGAACTCGGCCTCGCCCACTACAAAATCGCGCAGTACGACGAGGCCGTGAGCGCGCTCAACAAGGCGCTTGAGATAAACCCCGACAACTTCCCCGCCGCAGACCTCTTAGAAAAGGCCAAGGAGGGCGCGTCGCGCGTCGCCGAGATACGCAAGCATCAGGCCGACTTGCTCAAGCAGAAGAACGCCAACGCCAACGCCAACGCGAACGGCGGCGCAAACTCCAACGGCGGCTCGCGCTCGAACAGAAACGACGCGACCTCTCCTTCATTTTGATAACAGCTTGAGTGTTGGGTAGGAAGAGTTAACCACCGCAGGCACAGAGGACACGGAGGATGCACAGAGAGTTGAATGTCTCTGTGCCCCCTCTGTGTTCTCTGTGCCTCTGTGGTTAATTCCTATTTGCTCGACCGCCCGAACGAAAAATTGAACGGCCCGCGCGTTCGTCCGTTCGACGATTACAACTTTTTACATCAACGCAGTTGACCCGCCCGCCTCGCTTTGGAAACAATAGCCGCGCTTTTACGAACAAACTCCGCCGGCAATAATTCGTCGCGCATGAAAAAGTCTCCGCTCCGACCCTCGACGCTCGCTCCCCTGCTTCTCTTCTTCCTTCTCCTTGCGCCGCACGCGCGCGCGCAGCAGCCCACGACCTTGGACGCCGCCGAGACCGAGGCCGCGCTTCGCAAGCTGCAAGTGACGGGAAGCGTCCTCTACGTCGGCGCGCACCCCGACGATGAGAACACGGCGCTTCTGGCCTACCTCGCGCGCGGTCGCGGCGCGCGCACGGCCTACCTGAGTTTGACGCGCGGCGACGGCGGGCAGAATCTCATCGGCACGGAGAAGGGCGAACTGCTCGGCCTCGTACGCACGCAGGAGCTTCTCGCCGCGCGCCGCATTGACGGCGCGGAACAGTTCTTCACGCGCGCGATTGACTTCGGCTTCTCCAAATCGCCCGAAGAGGCCATGCGCATCTGGGGTCACGACGAGACGCTCGCAGACGTTGTCTGGGTCATACGCCGCTTCCGTCCAGACGTGATCATCGCGCGCTTTCCCACCACGGGCGAGGGCGGGCACGGCCATCACACCGCGTCGGCCATACTCGCGGGCGAGGCGTTCGACGCGGCGGGCGACCCCGCGCGCTTCCCCGAACAACTCAAGTACGTCGAAGCATGGAAGCCGAAGCGTCTCTTGTGGAACGTCTTCAACCCGCGCTCCGGCGAGCGCCCCGCGAACGCCGACAAGCTCTTGACCGCCGACGTTGGCGCGTTCAACTCTCTGCTCGGAAAGTCTTACACCGAAATCGCCGCCGCGAGCCGGACGATGCACAAGAGCCAAGGGCAAGGCACGCCCGAACGTCGCGGCACGGCGCTCAACTACTTCGCGCTCATCAAGGGCGAAGCGGCGTCGAAAGACATCTTCGACGGCGTTGACACAACTTGGCATCGCCTAACGGGCGGCGAACGCGCCGGTCAACTTCTCGAAGAGGCCGCGCGGGAATACGACGCCGCGAACCCGCAGGCGAGTCTCCCCGTGCTCGTGCGCGCCTACGCCGAACTCACAAAGTTGTCCGCGTCGAAGACTCCCGCCGACCCGCTCGTCTTTCAGAAGCGCAAGGAACTCGGCGAAGTCATACGCGCCTGCGCCGGTCTCTGGATAGAAGCCACCGCGCCCGCGCCTTACGCGACGCCCGGCAGCGAAGTGAAAATCACGACGACTCTCATCAACCGTTCCGACTTCCCGCTCCGGCTCGTTGACTTAAGCGTCGCCGGCGCACGCACAGTTCCGTCCGACGCCGAACTCAAGAACAACCAGCCCGTCACGCGCGAACTCAACGCGACCGCGCCCGCCGTTTACAGCCAGCCCTACTGGCTGCGCGAAGAGGCGTCGAAAGGTCTCTATTCGGTCGCTCAACAGACGCTCGTCGGCACGCCCGAAAACTCCGCGCCGCTCGAACTCATCGTCTCGATTGCCGCGGGCGACGGCGGCGACGCGCTCTCCTTCCAGACGCCCGTCCTCTTCCGCACGGTTGACCAAGTGCGCGGCACGCTCTATCGCAACGTAGCCGTCGTGCCGCCCTTTGCCGTCGGCCTCGAAGAGAAGACGCTCGTCTTCCCCGACCGCGCGCCCAAACTCATTCGCGCGAACGTGCGGAGCAACGTCGCCGTGGAGACTTCCGGCGTGCTGCGTCTCAAACTCCCCGCGGGCTGGACTGCGACGCCCACGGAAGTTCCCGTCGCGCTCAAAGGCAAAGACGAAGAGTTCAGGGCCGAGTTCAAAGTCGCTCCGCCCGCGTCCGACTCAAACGCTTACGTCGGTCGTCTCGCCGCCGAGTTCGAGTCGGGCAAACAGAAGTTCACGCGCGGGATGATAGAGATTGACTACGCGCACATCCCGCGCCAGACGCTTTTCCCTCTGGCGCAGTCGCGGCTCGTCCGCGTTGACTTGCAGCGACGCGGCTCGCGCGTGGCCTACATCATGGGCGCGGGCGACGAGATTCCCGAAGCCCTTCGTCAAGTAGGCTACGACGTGACGATGCTTTCGGACGCAGACCTTGAATCAGCAGACCTCTCGCGCTTCGACGCCGTGATAACGGGCGTGCGCGCTTACAACACGCGCGCCGCGCTCCGCCCGCAGCAGAAGCGCCTGCTCGAATACGTCGAGCGCGGCGGCACGCTCGTCGTCCAGTACAACTTTCCAGACCGGACGCTCGAAGGCGCGCAAGTAGGCCCGTTCCCCTTCAAGGCCGCGATTGACGACCGCGTCACGGAAGAGGACGCCGCCGTCCAACTGCTCGCGCCCGGCGATCCAATCTTGAACGCGCCGAACAAAATCACCGCAGCGGATTTCGACGGCTGGGTGCAGGAGCGCGGACTCTACTTCGCGCGCGACTTCGACGCGCGCTACACGCCTCTGTTCGCCTCGCACGACCCCGGCGAGCAAGACCTCCGAGGCTCAACGCTCGTCGCGCGCGTCGGTCGCGGCACATACGTCTTCACGGCGCTCTCCTTCTTCCGCCAACTGCCCGCGGGCGTCCCCGGCGCGTACCGCCTCTTCGTCAACATGATTTCGGCTGGCAAGAAGTGAAAGGCCCGAACGGAGTTTGAAGATGAAGAAATCCGTGACTAACACGACCCGCGCGCGCGACGAGTCGCCGCCCTTCGGCGGCAGTTGGACGAAGGCTTACGCCGTCGTGCTTTTGAACTTGGCCGCGTCAGTCGTGCTCTTCTATCTCTTCACGCGGGCCTTCGGATGAGACCACTCGACTGGGCAGTGCTTCTGGCCGCGCTCGCCGGCATCGTGCTCTACGGCGTCTGGAAGGGACGCCGCACGCGCGACCTCGACGACTTCCTTGTCGCGGACAGGCGCATGCGCTGGCACACGGTCGCCCTATCAATCATGGCGACGCAGGCGAGCGCAATCACTTTCCTCTCCACCCCCGGCCAAGCCTTCACCGACGGCATGCGCTTCGTCCAAGTCTATCTCGGCCTTCCCGTCGCAATGGTCATACTCTGCGCGACGGCTGTTCCCGTCTATCACCGCCTGAAAGTCTATACGGCCTACGAATACCTCGAAGGCCGCTTCGACTTGAAGACCCGCACGCTCGCCGCCCTGCTCTTCCTCGCGCTGCGCGGCCTCTCAACGGGCGTCTCCATCTACGCGCCGTCCATAATCCTCTCGGTCATCATGGGCTGGGACATAAGGCTGGTGATTCTCATCATCGGCGCGTCCGTCATGCTCTACGCGTCAATGGGCGGAGCGCGCGCCGTTGACAACACAAACTTCCTACAGTTCCTCATAATCATCGGCGGCATGATAGTCGCCTTCCTCACGGTCGTGAAACTACTGCCGCCCGATGTTTCTTTCCTCGAAGCCACGCACGTCGCCGGAAAACTCGGACGGCTAAACGCGATTGACTTTTCTTTCGACGTGAAGAATCAATACAACTTCTGGTCGGGCCTCATCGGCGGCTGCTTCCTCGCGCTCGCATACTTCGGCGCAGACCAGTCGCAGGTTCAGCGTTATCTGACGGGCGAGTCAATCGCGCAGAGTCGTCTCGGACTTCTTTTCAACGGACTCGTCAAAGTCCCGATGCAGTTCTTCATACTCTTCATCGGCGCGACCGTCTTCGCCTTCTACCAGTTCACGCAGCCGCCGATTTTCTTCAACCCCGTCGCGGCGGAACGCGCGCGCGCTAGTGCGCACGGCCCGCAGTTTCGCGCGCTCGAAACCGACTACGCCGCCGCCTTCGGGGCAAAGCAACTCGCCGCGCGCGGCTACATCAACGCGCTTCGCTCGAACGACGCCGGGGCTACGGCGCGCGCGAGCGACGAATTGAACGCGGCGCAGAAACGCGCCAACGCCGTGCGCGATAGCGCCGTCGAGATAATCAAAGAGTTTGACGCGAAGCCGAGCGACCCGAACTACAAGCCGAGCGACGCGAACTACGTCTTCTTAAACTTCGTCACGCACTACCTGCCCGCCGGAATTGTCGGTCTCGTACTCGCGGCGGTCTTCTTCGCCTCGATGTCTTCGACTGCGTCGGAGTGGAGCGCGCTCGCGGCGACGACAGTCGTTGACGTGCTGCGCCGTCTCGTCAAGCGCGACGCGGGCGAGCGCTTCTACTTCGTCTCTTCAAAACTCGCGACCGTTTTCTGGGGCGCGTTCGCAATCACGTTCGCGCAGTACGCGGGACAACTCGGCTCGCTCGTCGAGGCCGTGAACCGCTTGGGGTCTCTGTTTTACGGGACGCTCCTCGGCATCTTTCTTCTGGCCTTCTACTTCAAACGCGTGACGGGGACGGCGGCCTTCGCCGGCGCTGCCTTCGGCGAGACGGCGGTCGTCGCTTGCTTCATGTTCACGAAAATCGCGTTCCTCTGGTACAACGTCGTCGGCGCGCTCGTAGTCGTCGCGGCGGCGCTCCTCGTCAACCCGCTCACGAAAGAAAGGGGTAAGGGGTAAAGGGGAAGGGGAAAGGGATGACTCGGTGCTCCCTTTCCCCTTCCCCTTTACCCCTTACCCCTTTGCCTTTTGCCTTACATCTTTCCGGCCTTGAGGTCGGCGAGTTGCTTCTCGAAGCGGGAGGTGTCAACGCCGTCGGCCTTGCCGCGCGCGACGGCCTGCTCGCCCACGGCGATGGCCTCCTGCTTCTTGCCCATTGATAAGAGGAGATTGGCCTTCGTGCGTAGGTTCTGGAAAGTCTCCTTAACCTTGATTGACTGCTCCGCCCACTTCATCGCGTCCTCCAACTTGTCGTCGTTGAAGTATGCGTTGGCGACCGTGAGCGGTATCTGCCAGTCGGTCGGGTTGGCGGCGACCGCCGCGTCAATCTTCGAGCGGACGAGCGCGTCCATGTCGGCGACCTTGATTGTGAACGGGACGGAGAGACGCTCCCAGCGCAGGTTGACGCGCGCCGTGTCGCGCGCGACGGGCGTAATCTCGTAGGAGAGCGTCTCCTGCATCGGCGCGGCTTTGGGCTTCACCTTCACGCGCAGAGCGTCCTGTTTGGCGTCGTAGCCGTAGCTGCCCCACTGGTCTGCGGTCTTGTTGAAGATGATCGTCCATTCCGTGCCGCCCGGAATGGCGTGGAGGCTGTATGCACCCGCCGCGAGTTTCTGACCTTCGACTAAAACGTCGTCCGTGATGACTATCTTCGTCGCGTCGTTCGCGCCAGCGCGCCAGATGTGTCCGTTGGGCGCAATCGGGAAGTCTTTGCCTGAGCCGGGCGCGCCGTCAACCGTTCCTTCGCCGCTGGCAGCCGGGCGGACCGAGTTGGCCTTGATGAGTTCGTCAAGCTTCGCCTGCGGGATGTTGCCCCAGACCTTACGGCCTTTAACCGAGGGGCGATGGTAAGTGATCGTGATGTCGGTGATGCCGACGGTTTGCGTGACCGTGGCGAGCGGGCTTGCCTGCGGCATGCGAACCTTCGGCGGCTGCTGCGCGCTGGCGACCGCGGACGCGGCGACGACTAAGAGCAGCGACGCGGCGGCGCGCGGGAAGAACTTTTGGAGGGACTTCATCTTAAACTTCTCCTCGTTTCGGGTTTGATGTCGGAAGACTTTCGTGGCGACGGAACTGTCCGTGCGGAATTGACGAGGGCGACCGTCCGCGTTCGGCGAATCGGGTCGTCGCTTGCAGTCGCGCTTCGTGCGTGAATGGTATCAAAAAAGGGCGCGGAAAATTCTTGCGCAGTTGTAAAAGTTTTCCGCGCCGCGGCCTTAAAGTCTCTTCATGGTCGTCTTCGTCGCGTCGTTTCGCGCGTTGCGTCGCGCGCCCGGAGCGCGTTATATGAACACAGAACGCGCGATTTCTCAACTTCGAGGATGGACGAACCGCGCACGCCGCGAATAAGATTGGCCGTATGACGACTCTTTCCCCAACTTCCCCGGCAGGCCCGCTCCAAACAGCGCGGCTCTCATTCATAGGCGTCGGCGTGATGGCCGAGGCGATGATAGCCGGACTCCTCCGGCGGCAACTCGTCGCGCGCGCGCAGATTGTCGGAAGCCACCCGCGCGCGGCGCGGCGCGAAGAACTCCAGACGCACTACGGCATACGCATGGTCGAGTCGAACCGGGAGGCCCTAGCGCACGCAGCCGACGGTGAGGGCGCGACGGCGTCCGCCTCAATCGTCGTCCTCGCCGTCAAGCCGCAGCGCGCGTCGAAGATTATGCAGGAGCTTCGCGGCGCTGTGACGCCCGTACAGTTGATTCTCTCAATCGTCGCGGGCGCGAGGATGGAGACGATTGCGTCGGAGCTTTCACACCCGCCGGTCGTGCGTGCGATGCCGAACACGCCCGCGCAGGTCGGGCAAGGAATGACTACTTGGACTGCGACGCCCGAAGTCTCGGAGCGGCAGTTGGCGGAAGTGCGCGCGCTCCTTGGCGCTCTGGGGCGCGAGATGCACGTCGAGAACGAGAACATGATTGACATGGCGACCGCTCTGTCGGCCACAGGTCCGACCTATATTTTTATGATGATGGAGGCGCTTGTGGACGCGGGCGTCCACATGGGATTTTCGCGCCACGTCGCGGAAGAACTCGTGATACAGACGATGCTCGGAAGCGTCATGTTCGCGCGCGAGACGCACAAGCATCCGGCGGAGTTGCGCAACATGGTGACGTCGCCCGGCGGCACTTCAGCCGAGGCGATTTACCAGATGGAGAAAGGCAGTCTGCGAACGGTTCTCTCGAAGGCCGTCTATGCCGCGTACCAGCGCGCCGTCGCGCTCGGTCGCAAATAAACTCAGAGGGTTGGATAATGATTGAAGATAATGCGGCTTCACAGTTCTGGTCTTACAAAGTCGCTTCTGAATACGACACGGACGCTGACGCGGTCATCGCGCCCGGCGATTGCCTTGAGACGTTGAGTCGTCTGCCCGGCGAGTTTGCAAAACTCATCATCACCTCGCCACCCTACAATCTCGGAAAGGCTTACGAGAAAGCGACTGAACTTGACCGCTATCTTGACGCGCTTCGCCCTGTCGCAGACGAGTTGGCGCGGATTCTCTCGTCGGAAGGCTCTCTTTGTTGGCAGGTCGGCAACTACGTCGAAAAGGGTGAAGTCTTCCCGCTCGATGTTTTTTATTACCGTCTATTTAAGGAGCGCGGCTTTAAGCTGCGCAACCGCATCATCTGGCATTTCGAGCACGGATTGCATGCCTCCAAGCGATTTTCCGGGCGATATGAAACCCTTCTCTGGTTTACCAAAGGCGACGTTTACACCTTCAACCTAGACCCGGTGCGTGTGCCGTCGAAGTATCCCGGCAAGACTCATTTCAAAGGCGAGAAGAAGGGCCGACCTTCGGGCAACCCGCTCGGCAAGAATCCTTCCGACATCTGGCGTATCATTGTTCAAGACTTCGAGACTGCGCTCTGGGAGATTCCAAACGTCAAAGCGAACCATCCCGAAAAGACTATTCACCCGTGCCAGTTTCCCATCGAATTGGTCGAGCGTTGCGTGCTTGCTTTGACGGACGAGGGCGACTGGGTTTTGGATCCTTTTTCGGGCGTCGGCTCCGCGCTACTCGCCGCACTTAAGAACAAGCGCAGAGCGTTTGGGTGCGAGAAGGAGGAGGAATACGTCCAAATCGCGCGCCGGCGGATCGCAGACCTCGCGTCGGGCAAGCTCCGTTACCGCCGCTTGGGTAAGCCTGTACATCAGCCGACGGGACGCGAGAAGGTCGCCCAAGTCCCTCTCGAATGGCTTACGAAGGAGGCCAATCAGTGAGGCTCGCGGCGCAGTTTTCATTCAAAGGCGGGCTTGAGGAGATTGAAGCGCGATACTCGCACCTGCTGGCCGAAGTGTTAAAGGCCATTCGCTCGATAGATGCCTCGCGTGCGAGAACGAAGTTGAGCAAAGAGAAGACCATGCCGGGGCAGACGCTTTACAGTCCGGTCGCGCTCAACATGGCTTTCAAGGAGCAGTTGTTTCCCAAGGGTTGGAAAAATCTGAAAGTTGTTTGCGACTATCCGACGGAATATTATCTCGAAGACTACGAGCACAGAGCGCCCATCAAAGGTGCGTTCCGCGACATGGACTTCGTGAAGGAGAAACTCGGCGTCGAAGTCCAGTTCGGCAAATATTCCTTCATGGTCTATAACGTCTGCGCGAAGATGACGATCTTCCACAACCTCGGACACATTGACTGCGGAATTGAAATCGTTCCGGTCAAGTCTCTCGCGTTGGAGATGTCGTCGGGCGTCTCTTACTTCGAGCAGTTTGTTTGGGACTTGCGACAGCGCGGCGTCGCCGACATTGACATCCCGGTTCTGATTCTCGGCATAGACGCTTGAGATGTCGCGCCCGGTCGGAAGTGAGGTTTGGTAAAACGGAAGGAGTTGGAAATGTTGAGACGAAGTCTGGCCGCGATTATTTTGTCGCTCGTGGCGTGCGCCGTCGCGTTCGGACAGGCGGACGCGGCGCGCGAGGAGTTGAACGCGGGCGCGCGCTCTTACCGCGAAGGCGATTTCGCAGCCGCCGAAGCACACTTCCGGCGCGCGCTCGAACTCGACCCCGACAGCCCAAACGCGCGGCTCTTCATGGCGCGCGCGATACAACAACAGTTTAAGCCGGGCGTCGAGACGGCGGAGAACGTCGCCACGGGCGAGCGCGCCGTCGCCGCCTACAAGGAGATTTTGCGGAGCGACCCGGCGAACGAGGACGCGTTCAAGGCCGTCGCCTTCCTCTACATGCAGTTGAAGGAGGACGACAAGTTTCGCCAACTTTTGTTTGAGCACGCGAACAACGTCATGGTCTCGAACGACAAGCGCGCGGAGGCGCTCGTCGTGCTGTCGGGCAGTCGTTGGGAGTGCTCGTACGAAATCACCGAGCAGAAGGAGAACAAGCTAGCCGTTGCGACGCGCGACCGCATCATCGTCACGTACAAGATGCCGGCGGACGCGACCGAGTTTTACAGGGCGCGCGAGTGCGTCAACGAAGGACTGCAACTCGTCGAGAAGGCCGTCGCGCTCGACGAGAAGAGCGTGAGCGCGTGGTCCTACAAGGCGAACCTTCTGCGCGAGGCGTCGAAGCTCGCCGAGATGGAGGGCGACAAGGAGCGGAAGGAAGACTACGACAAGCAGTACGCGGCGGCGCTGGCAACGCACAAGCGTTTGAGCGACGAGGCCGCCGGGAAGCGGGCCGCTGAAGATGCAGCAGGGACGCCGGGGCGAGGGCCTATCGGCATTGCGGAAGACCCGCCTCCGCCGCCACCGCGCCCGGCGGGTTCGGGCGACGGCGAGTCGCAATCGAGTAGGGGAGTCATTTCGGGCGGCGTTCTGAACGGGAAGGCGATTTACAAGCCCGCGCCCGTGTACCCGCCGATTGCGAAGGCCGCGCGCGCCGAAGGGACTGTGACCGTGCAGATTCTCGTTGACGAGGACGGCAACGTCGTGAGGGCGAGCGCCGTCAGCGGGCACCCGCTCTTGCAGCAGGCCGCGGTCAACGCAGCGCGGCTGGCGCGCTTTACGCCGACGCGACTCGAAGGCAAGCCCGTCAAAGTCAGAGGCGTCGTCACGTACAACTTCGTGCTTCAATAGGCGCGGCGCGCGTCCACGCCGACGCGTCGAACTCAATTCGCGTCATCTTCATAACTCCACGGTCGGCGGTTGACGGATGAGGGCCGCGCTGTTTTCACTTCAAATCTTGAAATCATTTAAGCGTGCCCGCGCGTTCGGCCTCGTCGCCGAGGGCTAGGATTTCGCGCCGGATTGCGCGTCGCTCTTCGAGGAGTTGGCGGAAGAAGCTGCGCTGGCGTATGAAGAACAGGGCGGCGCGCGTGCCCGCGCGGAAGCGGTCGAACTTCTCGCGCACGCGCAGGGCGGCGTAGCCCGCGAGCGGCGCGCAAGTCAACGCAATCAACATTCCCCACCAGCCCGCGAGGAGATAGAGGACGACTGCGAGCGCGGCCCAAGTTAAGGGAAAGAGCAGGAGCGCGGCTGCGATTTTAAAGGTTGAGAGAACGTCGTCGTAGCCGCGCGTGAGCTTCGTTGCGAGCAGGCCCGCGAGCGTGTAGGCCGGATAATGCAGGAGCGCGCCCGCGAGCGCGACGGGCGCAAGGAGCGCGAAGAGCGCGACGCGCGACAGAAGCGTCAAGGGGCGCGCGTGCTTCGAGACCGTGCGGGCGGAGAGTTGGCGCGGGTCTTCGAGTCCGGCTTGACGCAGTTCCTCTTCGTACTGGTGGACGCGTCGCTCCAACTCTTCGAGGCGCGCGGGCGAGTGCGTTCGGTGAAAGGCGTAGCCTTCGACAAAGCGGCGGCGGCGACGCAACTCGCGTTCGAGGCTCAACGCCTCTTCGTCGTCATCTTCAGACGAAAAGATTCGTTCGGCGCGCGCGACCATCGCGAGCGCTTCGTGGCGGTCGGCGTTCAAGGTGAGCGAGCGCAAGCTTTCGGCTATGCGGTCGGAGAGCGCGCGGACGGCCTCACGCGGCGGCTCGCCGTCGTCGCCCGGCTCGACCGCCTCGACCTCGATAGGCTCGCCGAAGTAGAGCAGCGCGCTGCTGCGAAACGTGGTCTTCGCCGTGTAGTAGAGTCCGGCGGGAATGATCTTCAAGGAAGAAGGGGAGGCGGGGGGACGGGGGGACGGGGAGGGGGGGGCTGCGGCGTGGGACGGCTCCCCCTCTCCCCCCCCCCCCCCCCCCCCCC
>Ga0081539_10001754_pt1 | contig 34587 bp, 15 predicted proteins | sample TabmetS4T2R2_FD_71023 | JGI IMG/M metagenome (GOLD analysis project Ga0081539, IMG submission 71023) | Tabebuia heterophylla rhizosphere microbial communities from the University of Puerto Rico - S4T2R2 | ecosystem: Host-associated > Plants > Roots > Rhizosphere ... | reverse complement strand
ACGTTTTAAAAAAAGGAGGTGGCGAGGAAAAAGTGAGGGGTGAAAAGTTAACCTAAATTTTTACTTTGTCCCCCGTCACTTGTCCCTCGCCACTGCTTTTGTGCTTCTGTTTCAGGTCTGTTCGCCGCCTTGCGCCTCGTCGGGCGGCTGCGGCACGTCCGCGTCCATCGCCGCCGCCGACTCTTCCTCCGCGCGGATTTCGTCAACCTCGTTCTGCTCCTCGCCGGCCTCTTCATGCTCCGCGCCCGCGACCTTCGCTTCACTCTCCGACATGAATCCCTCCCTTCTCAATCAGACCTCTCTACGCTTCTTAGCCGCCCCCTTCTTCGCGCCGCCCGCGGACTTCTTTACACCCTTCTTGCCCGCCGCGCTCCGCTTCGCGGTCTTGCGCGCGGCTGTCTTCTTCCCGCTCTTCGACGCGCCCTTCTTGGAAGTTTTCTTCGCTGCTTTGGAAGGTTTCTTCGCGCCCTTTTTCGACGCCTTCTTCGCGCCCCTCTTCGACGCGCCCCCCTTTGAAGACTGCTTCGCCCTGCGTCGTTCCAACTTCTCACGCACGCGCTCTTCGATTTCGCGTATGCGCTCCGCGACGTTCTGCGGCGCGTTCGGCTCAGCCGCGCCGCGCAATCCCTCGCCGCCGTGCTCCGAGTCGGCGTGCTCCTGCTCGCTCATCTCGCCTTCGTTTCGCGCGAAGTCGAACTCGTTCAACTGACCGCCGCGAACCTTATAGCGGTCTATGTTCTCGCTCCTATCTTTTGGCATCTCTCCTCCCTGTTCTCCCGCGCCGGCTGACGCGCTTGACACGGCGCTCCGACGCTTCGTATATTTTTCAACGCCGGGCCACCTTAGCTCAGTTGGTAGAGCGTCCGATTCGTAATCGGAAGGTTCGTCGGTTCGATCCCGACAGGTGGCTCTTTATTATTTGCCGTATAACTATTTCCACAGTTATACGGCAATTTCTTTCACGCCTCAATCTACAACCACCCACTTCTTATAACCGAATTGCTGAATCGTGTGCTTCTGATGATGATTCGCACACAGCACGCGGCACTTAGCCACTTCCTCTTGAATGCTTTTCAAGCTGAAGGGGCTATGGGCCATCGTACTCATGTGTCCTCGCTTTTCGTTCGGGTTCAAATGATCGAAGACAAGCATATCCGGGTCGTCCACGGCGCAGCCTTCCCATTCGCATTGCTTACCTCTTAGATAATCGTAGAGCCACCTAAGATTTCTTAGAACGTACGCGCGCCTGTGCCCGTAGTTGCGACGCGGGTTTCGTTCGTTGTGTTCTTTATCAATTCTCTTTTTGCAGGCGCGGCAGTAAGACTGCAATCCATCTTTCCTCGACGCTGCGCGATGGAATTCACTCGTGTCCTTAATCGCTTTGCAACGAAAGCACTGCTTGAAGACTCCAGTCTCTTCGACAACGCGCGCCTTTGCCATCGTTCAAACGCCTCCAGAGAAAACACGATTCCCAGAGCCGGAACCGAGGGCAGCTCTCGTCGTTTCAAAAGCGTGAGGCATCTCTTACATTCGTTTCGGTAGTCCTTAAAATAACCCACGCGTCGCGCGCGGGCAAACATGGTGTGACGCGCCGCTTCGCGCACGGCGCGCGTGTGTAGGCGTCGGCCTTCGCCTTGCATTAAATCTGGCAGGAATATCGTGCTGTTTTGAGGACTTAGGGCCATCAAATGAGTTGCCACAAGAGCCGTTTGATGTTAATTTTGCCACTCGTTTTGTTACACGGTTCTTCTTGACCTCGCGTCTCGTTGGCCGCTCGTCCCGCTTCCGAACTGCCCGACTCTTTGGACAGTTCACTTTTACCTAACGCTGTTCCGCTTCTTTCACCCGCCCTTGGTCGTGAATGAAGGCCCGCTTTAGCTGCTCCGAAGGAAGTCAAACTAAATGCCCGGCCTACGCCCCCCTCGCGCTCTGACGTTTATTCTGTCCACGGCCCTGCTCGTTCTGACCCTTCTCGGTCTGCTGCGCGGTCTTCTGCCTCCTCCGCAAAACACGCGCGCGGGCGACACGACAAACGTCGCCGCGAACAGCGCCGGACGAGACGAACGCGCCGCCCTTGATAACTCCGAAGCCGTTGCCGCGCGCGCGCGCCAAGACTACGGCAAGCTTCCCTTAAGCTTCGAGGCCAACGAGGGACAGACCGACCCGCGCGTCAAATTCATCTCGCGCGGAGGCGGCTACACGCTTTTCCTCACGCCGACCGAGGCAGTCCTTCGTTTGCGGATTGCGGAATCGAAAACGGACGGAGAGACGGGGAGACGAGGAGACGGGGAGGAATCAGCCGCACGGTCAAGCGTCAACAAGAGTCTCAGTCAGGCCGGCACGTCGTCTTCGAAGTCGGGAGTCGCCAATCCGAAATCCAAAATCCAAAATCCAAAATCCGCGATCCTCCGAATGTCGCTCGTCGGCGCGAACGCGAAGGCGGCGGTCGCCGGACTCGACGAACAGCCGGGCAAGAGCAACTACTTCATCGGCAACGACCCCCGGAAGTGGCGCGCGAACGTCTCAAACTACTCGCGCGTCCGCTACGAGGAAATCTATCCCGGCGTCGCGCTCGAATACTACGGCAACCAGCGCCAACTAGAATACGACTTCCGCCTCGCGCCCGGTGCGAGTCTCGACCGAATACGTCTCGCCTTCAAAGGCGCAAACGGCGTCCGCGTTGACGAAGCGACGGGCGACCTCCTTCTCGAAACCGCGGGCGGCGAACTCCGTCAACACAAGCCCTTCGTCTATCAGGAAACGGGCGGCGGCAGAAAAGCAATCGAAGGTCGTTACATCCTGCTCAAGTCTCCGCGCGGCAAACGCCGGACTCCAGACGCCAGACTCCAGACTCCAAACTCTTTCGTCGTCGGCTTCGACGTTGCGCAGTACGATGCGAGCCTGCCGCTCGTCATTGACCCCGTGCTCTCCTACTCTACCTTCCTCGGAGGCGGCTCAAACAATGAGGTCGGACTCGGCATCGCGGTGGACGGCTTCGGCAACGCTTACGTCACGGGCTTTACCGATTCCGCAGACTTCCCTCTATCAAATCCCTTCGACAACTCTCTCGGCGGCGGCCTCGATGTCTTCGTGTCGAAGTTGAACGCTACGGGGACGGCGCTCGTCTATTCGACATACCTCGGCGGGAGCGGTGGCGGCACACAGGAACAGGGCAAATCAATCGCGGTTGACGCGTCGGGGCAAGCTTACGTCGTCGGCACGACCGACTCGACCGACTTCCCCCTAGTCAACCAGTTTCAGGGCGATCAACCCCTCGACGACGCCTTCCTCGCAAAGCTGAATGCCACGGGCACGGCGCTCCTCTATTCGACATACCTCGGCGGCAACTCGGATGAACGCGGAATGGATGTCGCGTTGGACTCAGCCGAGAACGCATACGTTGCGGGCGACACCTTTTCAGCCGACTTCCCCACGCAGAATGCGTTCGACTCAACGCTGAATGGCAACGCCGACATCTTCGTCACCAAAATCAACACGCGCTCGTCCGGCGCAGGCTCGCTCGTCTATTCGACCTACCTCGGCGGCACCAGCCTCGATACCGACGTTGAAATCGCCGTTGATTTCGCGGGCAGCGCATACGTCGCGGGCGCTACATTTTCAACCGACTTCCCGACCCTCAATGCGGCTGACGCCACGCTCGACGCCGAGGACGGTTTCGTAACTAAATTCGTCCCAGCCGGCAACGCCCTCGTCTATTCCACATACCTCGGCGGCAACAACAACGATGGAGCACGCGGCATCGCCGTTGACTCGTCGGGCAACGCCTACGTCACGTCATTCACAGGCTCGTTCAGCTTCCCCGTGACCGGCGGCGCGTTCCAGAGCACGATGAACGGCTCCTCCGACGCCGCTGTGACCAAGTTCACGCCGAGCGGCGCCATCGCTTACTCGACCTTCCTCGGCGGCTCCGGCCAAGAGACTAGCTTCTCCATCGCCGTTGATTCGCACGGCAATGCCGTTGTCGCTGGCATCACCGACTCAACCGACTTCCCCACACAGAACGCTTCCCAACCGAGCATCGCCGGCCCCGCCGGAAACGCCGAGGCGTTCGTTGCGAAGCTGAACCGCGACGGCACGGCGCTCGTCTATTCAACCTACCTTGGCGGCTCGATATCCGGCGATATAGCCAACGGCGTCGCCCTCGATTCGTCCGGCAACGCCTACGTCGCAGGCTCCACCGGCTCGACCGACTTCCCGGTAACTTCCGGCGCATTCCAGACGACCATCGGGGGAACGCAAGACGCCTTCGTCACGAAGCTCTCGCAGTTCGGCTCGTGCAGCGCGCCCTCCTACACGGCATCCACCGGCTCGCCCTTCGCCGTTGGCGCTACTGGCCCCGCTTCGGTGGCGGTGGGCGATTTCAACGGCGACGGCAAGCAAGACCTCGTCACGGCCAACAAAGACTCGGATAACGCGTCGGTCTTGTTGGGCGACGGGACGGGCAGCTTCGGCACGGCCAGTAACTTCGGCGTTAACAGTCAACCTTTCTCGGTAGCGGTGGGCGATTTCAACCTCGACGGCAAGCAAGACCTCGCTGTCGCCAACCGTGGCTCGAACAACGTGTCAATCCTTCTGGGCGACGGGGCGGGGTCTTTCGGCGCGGCTACTAACTTTGGCGTCGGGTCTAGCCCTCGCTCAATAGCTGTGGGCGATTTCAACCACGACGGAAAGCCCGACCTTGCCACCGCCAACGATAGCTCGAACAACGTCTCGATACTTCTGGGCAACGGGACGGGCGGCTTCGGCGCGGTTACCAACTTCACCGTCGGTACTCGGCCTTTCTCAGTAGCGATAGGCGATTTCAACCGTGACGGCAATCAAGACCTTGCCACGGCCAACTTCACCTCGAATGACGTGTCAATCGTTTTGGGCAACGGCGCGGGCGGTTTCGGCGCAGCCACAAACTTCAGCGTCGGGGCTATTACTGAATCAGTGGCGGTGGGCGATTTCGACGGCGACGGAAAGCAAGACGTAGCCGCGGCCTTGATTAATACGAACAACGTGGCAGTCCTTTTTGGCGACGGGGCGGGGTCTTTCGGCGCGGCCCTCAACGTCCCGGTCGGTGATGCCCCTACCTTAGTGATAGTGGGAGATTTCAACGGCGACAGCAAGCAGGACATCGCCACCGCGAACCAGAACGGAAACAACGTGTCGGTCGTGCCGGGCAACGGGGGGGGAGGCTTCGGCACAGTCAACAACTTCAGTGCCGGGGCGTTGACTTTCTCAGTAACGGCGGGCGACTTCAATGGCGACACGCGGCCCGATCTGGCGGCGTCGAACCTCAACAGCAACAATGTCTCTGTCCTGCTCTCCGGCTGCGGCCTTCCGAACGCCGCCAACACAATCGCCGTCAACACGGTCGCCGACACCGACGACGGCGCTTGCACCGCGCCCGGCACGGGCAACGGCTGCACGCTGCGCGAGGCAATCAATGCGGCGAACGCCAACGCCGGAACGGACACAATCACATTCAACATCCCCGGCGCGGGCGTCCACACGATTAGCCCGACATCGGCTCTGCCGACAATCACCAACCCAATCATCATTGACGGCTACACGCAGCCCGGCGCGAGCGCAAACACGCTGGCCGTCGGCGACGACGCCGTTCTTCAGATCGAACTCGACGGGACGAGCGCGGGCGCAAGCACCAACGGCTTGAACATCACGGCGGGCAACTCCACGGTGCGCGGCCTCGTCATCAATCGCTTCAACGGCAACGGCATCAACATGGCTACAGCCGGCAGCAATCTCGTCACCGGCTGCTACATCGGCGCGAACGCTGCCGGCACGGCAGGGCTTAATAACCACCAAAACGGTATTCGACTCGCGGGCAGCGGCAGCAACACCATCGGCGGCGCGGCAGCGAGCGCGCGCAATGTGATTAGCGGCAACGACAATCACGGGGTGCTGCTCCAGTCGCCCGCGAACGTCTTGCAAGGCAACTACATCGGCCCCGGCGCCGCCGGCTCGACGAACGGCATCGGCAACTTCAGTCGCGGCGTTTCAATCGAAAGCGGCGACGCGAACACAATCGGCGGGACGACGGCGGGCGCTGGCAACGTCATCTCCGGCAATGCCAATGAAGGCATTGTCATCTCAAGCGACAGCAACATCATTCAAGGCAACCTGATTGGCCCCGACGCAGCCGGCACTGCCGCTGTCCTCTCAGGCGGCTCCGCCAATAGCGGCGGCATCAGTATCAGTGGCAATAACAACATCATTGGCGGCACGACCGCCGCCGCGCGCAACATCATCTCCGGCAACGACAATATCGGCATCGGCCTCCTCGCCGGCACAGGCAACACCATCGCCGGCAACTACATCGGCACGCGTGCCGACGGCGTGAGCGCGCTGCCCAATATCATCTCCGGCATAGAGGTTGGCGGTGGCAGCAATAACACCATCGGCGGCACGTCGGCGGGCGCTGGCAACCGTATCGCCTTTAACGCCGACGACGGCGTCTCCCTCTTCGCCGGCACTGGCATAAATATTCTCGGCAACTCGATTCACGACAACGGCACGACCGCGCAGCATCTCGGTATTGACCTCATCGGCTCGAACGGCGTTGACCCGAACGACGCCGGAGACGCCGACACAGGCCCGAACAATCTACAGAACTTCCCCGTCGTCACCTCCGCCACCGTCTTCGGCGCTAACACGCGCGTCATGGGCACGCTCAACTCGACGGCCTCGACCTCGTTCCGCCTTGAGTTCTTCGCCAACGCCGCGTGCGACGCCGCGGGCAACGGCGAGGGCCAACAGTTCCTCGGCTCTACTTCGGTCGTGACGGACGCCAGCGGCAACGCCTCGTTCACCGTCATGCTCACGGGCGAGGTCGCCGTAGGCACGAGCATCACGGCGACGGCGACGGATGCGGCGGGCAACACCTCGGAGTTCTCCGCCTGCTCGACGGCTTCGCCCGTCACCAGTTGCGGCTCGACCAACTTCGCGGCGGCGACGAACTTCATAACCAACCCGTCCCCCAACTCCGTGGCCGTCGCAGACTTCAACGGCGACAGCAAGGCCGACTGGGCCGTCCCAATCTTGGGCTTCGACACCGTTACCGTCTTCCTCGGCAACGGCGCCGGCGGCATCAGTTCAGCGGCGAACTTCCCCGCGGGGACTTTCCCCAGCGCGGTGGCCGTGGGCGATTTCAACGGCGACGGAAAACTTGACCTCGCCGTCGCCAATCAGGGATCGAATAACGTCTCGATCCTGCTCGGCAGCGGCGCGGGCACGTTCGGCGCGGCAACGAACTTCACGGTCGGGAACACCCCGGTCGCGCTCGCCGTCGCCGACTTCAACGGCGACGGAAATCTCGACATCGCCGCGGCCAACAACATCTCCAACAACGTCTCAATCCTTCTCGGCAACGGCGCGGGTTCTTTCGGCGCGGCAACGAACTTCGCCGCCTCGAACCGTCCACGCGGGGTTGCCGTGGGCGACTTCAACGGCGATGGGAAGCAAGACCTCGCCGTCGTCAACACAAACTCAAAAGACGTCTCCGTCCTTTTGGGCGACGGCGCGGGCAGCTTCGGCGCGGCAACGAACTTCACGGTCGGCGACGACCCCGTCGCGCTCGCCGTCGCGGATTTCAACGGCGACGGTAAACAAGACATAGTCGCGGCCAACCAGAGCAACGCCAGCGTGTCGGTGCTGCTCGGCAACGGCGCGGGCAGCTTCGGCGCGGCCACAAACTTCTCCGCAGGCTTTGCCCCCTTCTCCGTGGCCGTCGGCGACTTCGACGGCGACGGAGACCTTGACCTTGCCGTTGCCAACGCCTCCACCGACTCCGTTTCGGTCTTGACGGGCGACGGCGCGGGCGCCTTCGCCGCCCCTGTTGCTTTCACCGTCGGTGATCAACCCGTCGCGGTCGCTTCGGGCGATTTCAACGGCGACGGCAAACCCGACCTGACCACAGCCGACTCCAACTCAAACACAATCTCCGTCCTTCTCAACAACTGCACGCCTCCCGCCACGGCCTACGTCGTCAACGTCGCTTCGGACGGCGCGGACAACAACCCCGGCGATAACGTCTGCAACGACGGCACGGGCAACTGTAGTTTGCGCGCCGCGATTCAGGAGTCGAACGCGCACGCCGGGGCCGACACGATTAACTTCAACATCCCCGGCGCTGGCGTCCACACAATCTCGCCCACTTCGCCCCTGCCCGACATCACCGATCCCGTCATCATTGACGGCTACACGCAGCCCGGCTCAAGCGCCAACACGCAGGCCGCGGGGAGCGACGCAGTTCTTCTCATCGAGCTTGCGGGCACGAACGCCGGCTCAACCGCGAACGGGCTTAACATCACCGCGGGCAACTCGACCGTGCGCGGCCTCGTCGTCAACCGCTTCCGACGGCGGCAGATCAGGCTGTTGACGGGCGGCAGCAACACCGTCGCCGGCAACTTCGTCTGCACCAACACCGCCGGGACTGCCTCCGCAGGCGGCAACGTCGCAAGCGGCATCTTCGTCGAGAACTCGTCCACGAATACCATCGGCGGCACGACGCCCGGCGACCGCAACGTCGTGTCAGGGTGCGATGGCGGCGACAGCGTCGTCATCGCTTTCAACGGCTCAAACGGCAACGTCGTGCGCGGCAACTTCATCGGCACGAACGCCGCGGGCACGAACGCCGTCCCCGGCTGCTGCCCCGGCCTGACGGTTAACGGGCCGAACACTGTCATCGGCGGCACGACGGCGGGCGCGCGCAACCTCATCTCAGGCAACGGCAACGAGGGCATCGTCCTCGCGTCGTCGGGCGGCGTCGGCGCCTCCGGCAGCGTCGTCCAAGGCAACTTCATCGGCACGGACGTGACGGGCACGCTCCCGCTCGGCAACGGACAGAACGGCGGCGGCAGCGGCGTCTTCGTCACAGGCGTCTCGAACGTCACGATTGGAGGGACGGCAGCCGGAGAGGGGAACGTCATCGCCTTCAACGTTACGGCGTTCGGCGCGGGCGGGTCGGGCGTCGAGGTGATCGGCTCGTCCACCCTCGGCGTGAACATCCTCGGCAACGCAATCTTCTCGAACGGCGGCCTTGGGATAAACCTCAGGCCCACTGGCGAGGGCAACAACCTCGTTACGCCGAACGACACGGGCGACGGCGATACAGGCCCGAACAACCTACAGAACTTCCCCGTCCTTACGTCCGCCACAACGGGCGGCGTCAACACGACCGTTCAGGGCACGCTCAACTCGACCGCGAGCACGAACAACTTCCGCATCGAGTTCTTCTCTTCGCCCTCGTGCGACCCGTCGGGCAACGGCGAGGGACGCACTTTCTTAGGCTCGACCACGGTCAACACCGACGCCTCCGGCAACGCCACAATCAACGTCGTGCTTCCCGTCGCCGTCACGCTCGGCGAAGTCGTCACGGCGACCGCGACAGACCCGTCGAACAACACCTCGGAGTTCTCCGCTTGCGTCACGGTCTCGTCCGGCTCGAACAACATCGCTTGGAAGAATCCCGTCACCGGCAACTGGTCTGACGCGTCGAAGTGGGAGGACGGCGCGGGCGTCAACCGCGTGCCCACGGCGGGCGATAACGTCACAATCGCGGGGCGGGGTCAGTACACCGTCTTCCTCGACGTGAACGCTTCGGTCAACAGCATCACCGTCGGCACGTCGGTCGGTCAGGGCTTACAGGTATTGAGCAATGCCAACGGCCAGACGCTCTCAATCGCCTCGGCCAGCGCCGTCAAGCCCACGGGCGTCTTCCAAATGAGCGGCGGTGTGCTCAACGGCGGCGGCTCGCTCGACATAGAGTCGGGCGCGGAGTTCAGCGTTAACGACAACGCCGTCAGCTTCGGCCAGATAACCTTCAACAACTCCGGCAAGTTCTTCTGGACTTCCGTCGGCGCTATAAACAACCTCGGCGGAGTCGTCTTCAACAACCAGTCGAACGGACTCTTCGAGATACAGAACGACCAGACCTTCGGCGTGGGCGGCGCGACAGCCGTTCAGTTCACAAACGCCGGAACTCTCCGCAAGACCGAAAGCGACGGCACGAGCGTCTTCGATAACGTCACGTTCTCAAACTCCGGCACGATAACGGTTGACGGCGGCGGCACGCTCAAGTTCAACAACGGCATCACGCAGACCGCCGGAAACATCACCGTCGAGCAGGGCAACACGCTCGACGTGCCCGGCGGCACGCTCACACTTTCCGGCGGTGTGCTCAGAGGCGGCGGAACCGTCAACGGAAACGTCAACAACACCTCCGGCACGGTCTCGCCCGGCCTTTCGCCCGGCTGCCTCGACATCGCGGGCAACTACATACAGGGCGCGGCGGGCACGCTCAACATCGAAGTCGGCGGCGCGACCGCCTGCACCCAGTTTGACCGCATCAATATCTCTGGCACGGCCACGCTCGACGGCACTCTGAACGCGACGCTCATCAACTCCTTCGACACCGGAGTAGGTTCGAGCTTCCAAGTGATGGCCTTCGCCTCGCGCACCGGCACGTTCTCGACCGTCAACGGCCCGTTCACTTTGAACTTCAGCCCCACGGCCCTCAACATCGTGAAAGCGCCCAACGCCTCGCAGACCTTCAACGTCACCAACACGAACGACGCGGGCGCGGGAAGCCTCCGCCAAGCAATCCTTGACGCCAACGCAAACACGGGCGCGACCGACACCATCGCATTCAACATCGCGGGCGCTGGCCCACATACCATCACGCCGACATCTGCTCTGCCGATAATCACGGATGCCGTCGTCATTGACGGCTACACGCAGCCCGGCTCAAGCGTCAACACTTCGGCCACGGGCACGAACGCCGTCCTGCTCATTGAGATTGACGGGAGCGGCGGCGGCGGTAGCGGCTTGAGGATTGACACTAGCGGCGACAACTCGACCATACGCGGCCTCGTCATCAACCGTGGCAGCAATTGCATCAGCCTCAGCACGGGCGCCGACAACAACACAATCGAAGGCAACTTCCTCGGCACAGACCCCACCGGGACGATTGATCTCGGCAGCAGCGGCACGAACGTCTCCATCTTCAGCGGCTCGAACAACACAATCGGCGGCACGACCCTCGCCGCGCGCAACATCATTTCGGGAAGCTCCGACAGCGGCGTGCAGTTCCTCGGCAGCGCGACCGGCAACGTCGTCGCCGGAAATCTCATCGGCACGGACAAGACCGGAACGGCGAACCTCGGCAACGCGACCAGCGGCGTCCTCGTGGACTTCGGCGCGTCCGGCAACCGGATAGGCGGCACGACCGCGGGCGCGGCCAACACAATCGCCTTCAACGGCTTTAGCGGCGTCAACATCTCAAGCGGCACGGGCAGCGCCGTTCTCTCAAACTCCATCCACTCGAACGGCACGACCAACCTGCACCTCGGCATAGACCTCGGCGGCGACGGCGTGACCGCCAACGACGCCGGAGACGCCGACACAGGCCCGAACGACCTACAGAACTTCCCCGCCCTCACCTCGGCCACGACCGCCGGCGGAAACACGCTCGTTCAAGGCACTCTGAACTCAACCGCGAACACCACGTTCCGCGTCGAGTTCTTCTCAAACGCATCCTGCGACGCCTCCGGCAACGGCGAGGGCCGAACCTTCCTCGGCTTCAAGAACGTGACGACCGACGCCTCTGGAAACGCTTCCGTCAACACCGTGCTTCCCGTCGCCGTCACCGCCGGCGAAGTCGTCACCGCGACCGCGACCGACGCCGCGAACAACACATCCGAGTTCTCGCAGTGCGTCGCGGTCGCCCCCGCCACCTCCGTCAACTGGACGGGCGCTGTCAGCACCGACTGGCACAACGGCGCGAACTGGGACATCGGCTTCGTCCCCGGCGCATCGGACGCGGTCGTCATCCCTTCCGCGGGCGTCACGAACGAACCGGCAATCTCCTCGGCGGACGCCTCCGCCTCGACCGTCACGGTTCAAGCGGGACGCACGCTGACCGTCACCGCAAACCGACTCCTGACCGCAACGACCTTGACGGTTGACGCTGCCGCGACCCTGAGCGTCCCGTCCGGCCAGACCGGAAACGTCAACGCCAACGTCGCGCTCAACGGCCTGCTCGCGGGCGGCGACGCCAATTCCTTGTTCGTCACCGACGGCGCGAGCTTCGCAAATAACGGCACGGTCGCAATCGCCACATTCCGCTTCCGCGGCACGTCGCAGACGCTTTCGGGCGCGGGCGGCTACAGCGGCACAACCGTTGAGATAATCAACGGCGCGTCCCTTTCGCTCGCCTCCAACCACACGCTCGCCGCGCTCTCCATCAGCAACGGCACGTTCGACCAAGGCGCGTCCTTCAACCTTTCGGCAAACTCAATCGTCGTCTCCTCGCTCGGCACTTTCCGAAACGTCGGCACGGGCGACCTCACGCTCGGCGCGGGCGGCTTGGCAAACGGCGGCACGGTCACGATAAACGGCGGCGGCGCTGCGTGCGGCGACGCCGACTCGATTCTGATTCGCTCTTCGGCGGCGGGCGCGCAGCGCGCTTGGACGGGCGCGGGCGCGTTCACGCTCACCGACGTTGACGTGAAAGATCAAGCCGGAACAGCCGCCATCGCCGTCCACGACGGCACGAACTCCGGCAACAACGGCGCGAACTGGACGTTCACGACCTGCGCGGGCGCGGCCCTTACCTTCACGGTCAACTCCGCGAACGACAACGACGACGGCGCGTGCGACGTTGCCCACTGCTCTTTGCGCGAAGCCATCAACGCCGCGAACGCAAACGTCGGATTCACCGACACCATCGCCTTCCAGATAGCGGGCGCGGGCACGCACACAATCGCTCCCGCGTCGGCGCTACCCGTTATCACAGACCCGGTAATCATCAACGGCTACACGCAGCCCGGTGCGAGCGCGAACACGAGTCTCTTCGGCTTCGCCAACAACGCCGTCATCCTCATCGAACTAAACGGCGCTGGCGCTGGCGCGGGCGCAAGCGGTCTGAACATCACCGCAGGCTCTTCCACCGTGCGCGGCCTCGCCATCAACCGCTTCGCGGGCGACGGCGTGCGCCTGACGGGCGCGGGCGCAAACAACGTCGCGGGCTGTTTTATCGGCACGAACCCTGCGGGCACCGCCGCGCTCGCAAACACAGGCACGGGCGTCGGAGTGTTCGGCTCGTCCAATAACACAATCGGCGGCTCGGCAGCCTCCTCCTTCAACGTCATCTCCGGCAACACCGGGGGCGGCGTCCACATCAGCGGCGCGGCTGCCGCGGCCAACACCGTCCGCGGCAACCTCATCGGCACGCGCTCGAACGGCTTCGCGGCCATCCCGAACGGCTCGGACGGCGTTCTGATTGATTCGGGCGCGCCCGCAAACACCGTCGGCGGCCCGAACATCATCTCCGGCAACGCTGGCGACGGCGTCGAGATAAACGCATCCGCCGCCAACAACGTGCAGGGCAACTTCATAGGCGTTGACCGTTTCGGCGGCACGTCAATCCCGAACACGGGTAACGGCGTGCGTCTTGAGCAGGCCGCCAACAACACAGTCAACGGCGGCAACACCATCGCCGGAAGCGGCCAGAACGGTATCTTTATCAACGGCGCGGGCGCGACCGCGAACGTCGTTCAAGGCAACTTCATCGGCACGAACAACAACGGCGGCCCCGGCATCGGAAACACCGGCGACGGCGTGCGCATAACAGGCTCGAACAACACCGTCGGCGGCGTGAACGCGGGCGAGGGCAACTCGATTCGCAACAACGGCGGCGACGGCGTCAGCGTTGTTTCCGGCACGGGCAACGCAGTCCTTCGCAACAGCGCGACGAACAACAGCGGCCTCGGCATTGACCTCAATGACGACGGCGTGACCGCTAACGACTTGGGCGATGCGGACGCGGGCGCGAACAACTCGCAGAACTTCCCCGTCCTCAATTCCGCCGCCTCTAACGGCGCGAACACGTTCGTACAGGGCGCGCTCAACTCCACGGCCTCGACCACGTTCCGCGTCGAGTTCTTCTCTTCGCCTTCGTGCGACGCTTCCGGCAACGGCGAGGGCCAAACGTTCCTCGGCTTCGCAAACGTCACGACCGACGTTGGCGGAAACGCCACGTTCAACGTCGCGCTCCCGAACCTCGCCCTCGGCACGGTCGTCACGGCGACCGCCACAGACCCCTCGAACAACACCTCCGAGTTCTCGGCCTGCCGCACCGTCGTCGCCGCCACCTTCTCGATTTCGGGGCGCGTGCTCGACGCGAACGGCCAGCCGATGCTCGGCATCAACGTCAACCTCGCAGGCTCCACCAACGCCGACACGACGACCGACCCCGCCGGAAACTACGCGTTCACGAATCTCCCGCAGGGCGGCAACTTCACGCTCACGCCCTTCGAGATCAACTTCCGCTTCAACCCCGTCTCGCGTCAGGTCAACAACCTTCAAGCCGACGCGGGCGGAGTTGACTTCACGGGCCGGCTCGTCAACCACACCATCACGGGCATCATCACCGACCCGCAAGGCAACCCGATTCCCGGCGTCACCGTCACGCTCGCGGGGGCGCAGTCGTCCGTTACGACAACGAACCAGCAGGGCGCGTTCACCTTCCAGAACGTCCCGACCAACGGGAGCTTCGTCATCACGCCCGACCTTGAGGGCACGGAGTTCAGCCCGCGCAACCTCGTCATCAACGGCATCAGCAACGACGCCAACTTCAACTCCACGGGCACACCTCAGCCCTCGCCAACGCCAACGCCCGACATCTCCGACGAGTTCAACGGCGGCCCTTCGCCCGACCCCGACAAGTGGGCCATAGGCATCCTGACGAACCCGCCGCCCGCCTTCGACCCGCTCGTCCGCGTCTTCCTCCAAGGCGGCTTGCTCCACATCGTCCCGCGCAAGAACGCCAACGGCCCGTCCTACAGCGGCCTCGTCTCAGTCCGCGCCATTGACTTCGACTCGACGCCGATAATCTCCGTCGAAGTCGTACAGGCCGCGCAAGGCGAGGGCACGCAGACGCTTTTCGGACTCGGCGCGAACTCCGACAACTGGTTCCGCTTCGCCGTCCAGAACACGGGCGAAGCGCCGCCGCCACCGCCGCAGCCCACGCCTTCGCCCAACGCCACGCCGTCGCCTTCGCCGACGCCAAACGCCTCGCCCACGCCGAATCAACCCGCCTCGGCGAAGACATCGAAGTCGTCGAAATCCGCGAAGACGACGACGGGCAACGACCAGACGGGGCAGTCGCTCCTCTTCGAGTTGAACATCGCGGGCAACAAGACCTCGGTCGCCATACCTTACGACCCCGCGCAGCACCGCTTCTGGCGCTTCCGCCACGACGCGCCCGCGCGTCTCATCATCTTCGAGACAAGCCCCGACGCCGCCACTTGGACGGAACGCTTCCGCGCCGCGCTTCCGGCCAACCAGACGCAACTCATCGCGGAGCTTTCCGCGGGAAGTTTCCGCCCGTCGCCCAACCCCATCGAGGCGCTCTTCGACAACTTCCTCGTCTCGCCCTCGCCGCGCATGCAGTTCACGCTCTCCTCTTTCAGCGCGCGCGAGGACGGGCAGGCCGCGCAAGTTGACGTAATCCGAACGGGCAGCGACGAAAGCCCCGTCTCGGTTGACTTCGCAACTTCAGACGGCACGGCTCATTCGGGAAGCGACTACACAAGCGTCTCCGGCAGGCTTCTCTTCGGCATCGGCGAGCGCCGCAAGACCATAAGCGTCCCTCTCATCAACGACGACGCGCGCGAGGACAACGAGACCTTCAAGGTCACGCTCTCGAATCCCGTCGGCGGTCGTCTCGGCTCGATACCCTTAACGACCGTCACCATACTCGACGACGACAACCCCGCGAACCCGATTGACGACACGGCCTTCTTCGTCCGTCAACACTATCTCGACTTCCTTGGCCGTGAGCCTGACCAAGCCGGACTACAGTTCTGGATTAACAACATCGAATCGTGCGGCCAGAACCTTCAGTGCCGCGATGTGAAGCGCGTTGACACCTCGGCGGCCTTCTTCCTTTCAATCGAATTTCAAGAGACGGGCTACTTCGTCCACCGCTTCTACAAAGCCACGTTCGGTCGCCCGCCGGCGTTTGCCGAATACCTGCCCGACCTGACGGTCGTGCGCGAGGGCGTAATAATCGGCGAGCCGGGCGCGCTCGAACGCCTCGCGCTCAACAAGCGACTCTTCGCCGAACAGTGGACGACGCGCACCGAGTTCAAACAGAAGTTCGGCCCTCTGAACGAGATGCAGTATGTTGACACGCTCGCCGCCAACGCCGGAATCATGCTCACCGAAGAGCAGCGAACCGCTCTCATCGTCGGGCTTTTGACGAAGCGCACGACGCGCGGCGAGGTCTTACAGAAGATCGTCGAGAACGAAGTCTTTACACGGCGCGAGTTCAACCCCGCCTTCGTCCGAATGGAATACTTCGGCTATCTCCGCCGCGACCCCGACGCCGCGGGCTTCGAGTTCTGGCTCTCGAAACTCAACAGCTTCAATGGCGACTTCCGTCGCTCCGAGATGGTCAAGGCGTTTCTAACGTCAATCGAGTATCGCTCGCGCTTCGGACAACCCTGAGTGGATTTTAGATTTTGGATTTTGGATTTTGGATTGACGAAAGCCGTCGCTGCTTTCAATCACTCCTGCGTCGCGCATCGTCACAAAACGATTATTGATGAGAGACACCGTGACTCTCATCAACAAGTAAATCCAAAATCCAAAATCTAAAATCCAAAATCTAAAATCCTTCTGTTTCGCAAACGCCTCGCACGTGTTACATTCCATCCTCACGCGGTCTTGAAGCCGCCCGCTCAAAGTCGGCCCGCGGCCAATGGCGGCCAGCGTGGCTCTGGTTCACAACTCTTTGTGAAAGGGAGACTGAATGTTCCCCCAACCGACTCTTCCGTCGCGCGCCCTTGCGACTCTCGCACTCGTCTCCATCGTCGCCTTCTCGACGCCCATGCGCCTCGCGCGCGCCGCGCAAGACACCGTCACCGGCGCGTTTGAAGGCACAGTCACAAACAGCCAGACGGGCGAAGCCATCGCGCGCGCGCGCATCGAGTTCATCAACCAGCAAACGGGCGTCAGCGTCGTCAAAATCTCCGACTCGCAGGGGCGCTTCTATCAAGGTCTCCTCCCTCCCGGCACTTACACCATACGCGCAACCGCCGCAGGCTTCGACCCCGGCGAGACCGTCCAACGCCTGCTCGGCATGAAGACGGGCGAGGTCGTCCCCGTGCCCATCGTCCTCGACCCCTCGACCGCATCCGCGCCAGCCGCGACGCCCACGCCCGCGCCCGGCGGAGGCGGCACACCGCCCACGCCGGCCACCACCCCGCCCGCTACGACTACGCCGTCGCCCACAGGCACGACGCCCGGCGGCTCAACCTCCGGCGGCACGACGCCCGCCCCTACGCCGCAAGGCACGGCAGCCTCGACCGACATACGCGGCAGCATCAACGCCAAAGACACGCGCCACAGCGGCGCGTTCACCGACAACGAAGTTCAGAGTTTGCCTCTCGGCTCGACGACCCTCACGCGCACCTTCGACGAACTCGCGCTCTACCTGCCCGACGTTGCTCTGCCGCCGCAGACTTTAGGCGGAGGCAGCGGCCCCGGCGTCGGCGCGGGCGTCGGCACGTCCGGCCAGTTCTCCGTCAACGGAATGCGCTCGCGCGCAAACAACTTCACCGTTGACGGCTCAGACAACAACGACGAAGACATCGGTGTCCGGCGTCAAGGCTTCTTCGCGCTCGTCCCGCAGCCGGTCGAGTCGGTCTCCGAGTATCAAGTAATCACGCTGCTCGCGCCCGCGCAGTTCGGTCGAAACGTCGGCGGGCAAGTGAACGCAATCTCTCGCTCAGGCGGAAGCGCGCACCACGGCACCGTTTACGGCCTCTTCAATTCAAGCCAACTCAACTCGCGCAACTTCTTCGACACCAACTTCGGCAACGCCGTCTCGCCTCTGACTTCCGGCACGCAGCCCGTCCTCGTCGCCAACGCTTTCAACTTCAACCCCACGACGCTCAACTTCGTCCCCGTCAACCCGCGCCAGATCACCACGCGTAACGGCAGCGGCGGCGAAGACTCTTTCACGCTCGCGCAGGGCGGCTTCGTAATGGGCGGCCCCGTCGTCCCGAAAAAAGTTTTCTACTTCGTGAGCCTCGAGCGTCAGGTCTTGAACGCGTCGAAGGAGTCGAACTTCGTCGTCCCGACCGTCGCGCAGCGCGGCGCGTTCGGTTCGGGCGCGACCGGAATCTTCTTCAATCGCTTCCGAAACCTCCCCGAATTCGCCTTCCCCACAACGTTTGGCGGCGACGCAGTCTTCAGTCTCTTCCCTTTCCCGAACAACCCGCGGGGCATCTACGGCGAAAACACTTTCACTCAAGAGCTTCCGGCGGGCGCGCGCGGCATAATCCTTTCGGGCAAGATTGACCACGTCTTCAAATGGGGCGAGCGCGTCCAGCAGGTAACGGGCCGCTACAACTTCACCAACGACCGGCGCGATCTGCCCGTCACGGGCGGCGCGCTCTTCTCAACCTTGCGCCCGCGCGTTCGCACGCAGAACTTCTCCTTCTTCCTCAACGGCGAACTCTCCGGCCCTTCGGCTCAAACGCTCCTCTTCAACCAACTCCGACTCTCCTACGGTCGCACGCGTCTGAAGTTCGACGAAGTGCGCGACACTTCGCACCTGATACCCAGTCGGGATTTTCCCGACACCCCGTTCCTCCTGAACGCGCCCGTACTTGAGAACCTGACGCTTCCGAACTTCAACGCCGCCGCCAACACAATCGTCCCCAACAGCGGCCCGGTCTTCTATCGCACGTCGGGCGCGACCGTCGAAGACACCATCGGCCCAATCGGTCAGGTTCTCATCGCGGGCTTCAGCCCCATCGGCGTTGACGTTTTCAACTTCCCGCAGAAGCGCGTCAACAACACGTACCAGTTCGCCGACCAATTAACACTCAAGAGCGGCAACCACACCTTCATCCTCGGCTCCGACAATCGCCGCACCGAACTCAACAGCATTCTCCCGCGCAACTTCCGCCCGCTCCTAAGCTTTCAAGGCGAGCCGCTTTTGAACACGGCGGGCGGCCTCTCAATCTCCAACGAGTTTCTCGACCCCGCGACGCTCGCAGCCGCCTCCGCCGCGAGCGGCTTCTTCCAGTCGCTGACGACTGGAAGCGACTCCGGCGTCAACCTTCGCTTCTACCAGATAGACGCCTTCGCGCAGGACGAGTGGCGCGTGCTCAAGAACCTGAACCTCTCGCTCGGCCTGCGCTTCGAGTACAACACTCCGTTCCGTGAAGTTCACAATCGCATCGAGAGCACTTTCACAGACCCTTCAATCGCGCTCGTCCCCGGCCTCGCGACATTCATCGCCGGACGCACCAGAACCTACGACCCAGACCTTAACAACTTCTCCCCGCGCGTCGGCCTCGCCTACGCGCCGCACCTTCTCGGCGAGCCGGGCGCGACGCGATTCCGCGTCGGCTACGGACACTTCAACGACCAAGTGCTCGGCGCGGTCGTCAGCCAGTCGAGAAACGTCTTCCCGACCTTCGTCACGGTCAATACCGCCGGGGGGCAAGGCAACCTTCTCTTCCCCTTCGCCCCGCTTAGCCTGCTCAACCCAGCGAGGAATCCCGACTTCGTACAGATCGGTACGCTCAATCTGATTAATCCGAACACTTCTTTGGCTCAACTGATTACACTAATCAACTGCATTGCCAGCGCTGGCGGCCTAAACTGCCCCGGTATCCCACAGGATTCGACTCTTCCGAGCGCCAGCGGCGTCGAAGCGACCTTGCCCGCGCGCCAGCAGAAGGCCCCCGAAGCCCATCACTACTCATTCAGCTTCGAGCAGCGCTTTGGTCGCGACACGTTCCTCTCGCTCTCCTACGTCGGCACGCAGGGGAAAAATCTCCCGCGCTTCTCCACGCCCAACCTCGGCACGAACGCCATCATGCTCGTCCGCAACTTGGACATAGACCTTCAAGGGCCGCTCCGCTTCCAGCCGCAGTTCTTCGGAATCGCAATCCAGCCCGGCACGCGCATCGGTCAAGTGCGGGGCGGGCCTGCCGGACAGCCAAACATAGGGTTCGTCGGTGGCCGCCCCGTTCCCGGCGTCGGCGGCATACAGTTCTTCGAGACGACAGGCCACTCGCGCTACGACGCCTTCCAACTCGAACTGCGCGGGCGTCTCGACGCCGGCCTACAGTACCGGCTCGGCTACACGCTCTCGAAGTCTTTGGACGACGTGTCGGACGTCTTCGACCTCGCAGGCTCTTCAGCGCTTCCGCAGAACAGCCTCGCGCCCACGGGCGAGTATGCGCGTTCTAACTTCGACGCGACGCACCGCTTCTCCTATCACGCCGTTTACGACTTCCCGCGCTTCACGAACGCGGCGGCCCGCGTCGTCTTCGACAACTTGCAGGTAGCAGCCGCCGGGCAGTTTCAAACCGGACAGCCCTTCACCGTCAACTCCATCTTCGACGTGAACCTCGACGGCAATCTCACAGACCGCCTCAACACGACTGGCGGAATCATCCGCACAGGCAACGGCCAACAACCACTGCGTCTAGCGACGACCGACCTCGCCTCGCTTCGCGCCGCCGTCGGCCAAGACGGGCAGGTCGGGCGCAACACCTTCCGCGCCGGAAACTATCTCGACATGAACATGGCCTTCATCAAGTCGTTCCGCTTCGACGAGGCGAGGCGTCTCGTCTTCCGCACGGAAATCTTCAACATCCTCAACCGCACAAACTTCGGCATCCCCGTCCGCTACCTCGAAGCCGCCGGCTTCGGGCGCGCGACCTCGACCGTCACGCCCGGACGCCGCGTGCAGTTCCAGTTGAAATTCTCTTTCTGAAGCGATGCGTTATGAGTTGCGCCCGGCCAGACGACGCCCGCAGTCCTTGTAGAGATGGCGCGCCTGAAAGCGAGTCGCGGCGCGGCCACAACGTTTCTTGCATTGGCGAACGTGGAAGATTTCTTCGCGCTTGAGGAGTAGAATGCACGACGGAAGAGGTGACTTATGAGCACGAAGACCGAGGCGACGATTGAAGACCTCTATCGCGTGCCCGAAAACGGCAAGGCGGAGATCGTCAACGGAGAACTCATTCTCATGCCACCGACGGGAGGCATTCCGGGCCGCGCGGGCGGCGACATTTACATAAGTTTGCGCGACTACGAGCGCCGAACGAAAAGCGGTTACGCGTTTCCCGACAACGTCGGCTTCATCGTCAACCTCCCGAACCGACGCTCGTTCAGCCCCGACGCGGCGTACTTTGTGGGCGAGTTGCGCGGCGGACTCTTCCTCGAAGGCGCGCCCGTCTTCGCCGTCGAAGTCAGGAGCGAGGGCGACTACGGCCAGCGCGCCGAAGCGCGGATGGCCGCCAAACGCGCCGACTACTTCGCCGCCGGCACTCTCGTCGTCTGGGACGTTGACGTTCTACGCGAGCGCGCAGTTCGCGTCTATCGCGCGAGCGACCCCGACAACCCAACCATCTATCGCGCGGGCGAAATCGCCGAAGCCGAACCCGCGCTTCCCCTTTGGACGATGCCTGTTGACGACCTGCTACCTTGAGCGGCGACGGCGTCCTTCGAACCCTCAACTCACGTTCATTGGCCCGCGCGCGCGGCGTCGGTGCGCGCGACGACGAGCGGGCGCAGGTCTATCTCGCGCCGGTAGAAGGTGCGCGGGCGCTGGACGTCCTGCTCGCCCGTGAACGTGACGCCGAGGCCGCGCTTCTGCTTGGCGCGCTCAAGCTGCATTCGCGGCACGCGCTCCGCCGCGTAGTCGAACCACTCGCGCACGACTATCTGCCCGTCGTGCTGCGCGCGCGAGTCGGCCTCGCCCTTCTTCAAGCCCTCGTCAACGAGAACGTACGTCAGAAATCCGTGTCCGAGCGACGCGGCCTCTTGCGCGAACTGGTAGCTCTGCGCGGCGGTCAAGATGTACATTCCCTTCTCGTAGGCGAGTTGCGCGAGTCCCTTCGAGTTCATCGGGCCGCGACGTTTCTCTTCCGCTTCGAGCGCTTGGCCTGAGTTGCAAGCGTCTATGACGAAGAGAAACTGGCTGACGTTCATCGGCTCGAAGAGCGCTTCGAGTTCTTGGTCGTTGATGCTGTGGTCGAGTATGGATTGAAGGCTGAACTCGGTCTTCAATTCGCGGTCGCCCTCGTAGCCGAGGTCGTGCGGAATCAAGTAGAAGCGGTTCTTCTGCGCCGTGCCGTGGCCCGCGAAATAGACGACGACAACGTCTTCAGGTTCTGCCGCCGTCAACGCTTCGAGCGACTTCGGCGCGCTCGCGGGTAGCGGCCCTTTCTCCGCGCCCGACAGGCGGCGTATCGCCGTTATGATGTTCTGCTTCGTCGCCTCCGCGTTCGTGAGCATCGCCACTTCAATCTTGCCCGCGGGTTCTATCTGCGCACGCTGGCGTTTCACTTCCTCCACAAAATCTGTCGCGTCCGCGACGGCGAACTTAAGGTTGTAGTGCGCGTTGGCGTATTCGTTTACGCCCGCCGCGAAGATGTGAGTGGCCGGCGTTCGCCGGAGTGCGTCCGCGCCTTCGAGTGTTAACAAAGCGTCGGCGCTTTTGACGTTGTTGCGGTTGAAGGCGTAGGCCGTGAAGTCGTTTTCTCCGGCGACGACGGGGACGACCGCTTCGAGCGCAGCGCGGCCCGCGCCGGAGACGAGCGCGTCGTGCTGCACGAAGACGAGCGAGCCGTTGCGAAACAGACGCAGGTCGCGCGCTCCGGCGGGCGCGTCCGTCACTTCGATTTTGAGTTTCACGGTGCGCGCGGAGACGGGCGCGTCTTCGTCGCCGCTGGCGAGCGAGATTCGGAGGCGCGGCTGGCGCCGGTCTATCTGCGCGATGTCTTCGGCGGCGCGCGGGTGTTTGCCGGCGAGAATGTCGGCGAGAAGGTCTGGGTAGAAGAACTCGTTGAAGAAGGCTTCGACGGGCGCGAAGTTTTGCGTGTTCTGGTTGAAGCGCCAGATGATTTGATCCCAAGCGTTGGGCGAGCCGTCGAAGAGGCCGTCGGGCGCGGCGACGAGCCAGTCGCGCGTGTCTGTGGTTGAGACGAGCGTCGCGGCCTGCGCGCCCGTCTGCGCGTCCCAGATGCGCGTGCTGCCGTCTTCGCTGCCGGTCGAAAGCCAAGTGCCGTTGGGGTTGAAGGCGACGCTGTTGACAACGTCCGTGTGGCCGCTCAACTTGAAAAGCTCGCCGCCGTTGCTCACGTCCCAGACGCGCGCCGTGCCGTCGGCTGAAGCGGTCGCGAGTCGCGTCCCGTTGGGGCTGAAGGCGACGGCGCGCACGCTCGCCTTGTGGCCCGCGAGCGCACGCTGCTCCGCGCCCGAAGCGGCGTCGTAGAGTTTGACCGAGCCGTCCTTGCTCGAAACGGCGAGCGTACGCCCGTCGGGGCTGAACGCGACGCCGAAGACTTCCATTTGACTCTGCAACTCGCGCGACTGTTGGCCCGTCGCGGCGTCCCAGAGTTTGACCGCCTTGTCCGCGCCGCCCGAAGCTATCAACTTGCCGTCGGGACTGAAGGCGACCGCGTTGACCTCAGCCGCGTGGCCGCCGAGCGTGCGCGTCGTCTGTCCGGTCGCGGCGTCCCAGACGCGAACGGTCGTGTCGCCGCTCGCGGTCGCAATCGTCTTGCTGTCGGGGCTGAAGGCGACGGCGTTTACGCTCTCTGTGTGGCCCGTGAGCGTTCGGAGTTCGCGTCCCGTCTCGTTGTCCCAGAGTTTCACGTCGCCGCTGAAGGAGGCCGAGGCGAGAAGCTTGCTGTCTGGACTGAAGGCCAAACCCGTGACCCAGCCCGTGTGGCCCAGAAGCGCGCGCACGCGTCTTCCGGTCGCAACCTCCCAGACGCGCACGGTCTTGTCTTTGCCGCCCGTTGCGAACCAACGCTTGTCGGCGCTGAAGGCCGTCGAATAGACGCCGCTCGAAAAGCTCTCGAAGACGCGAACCTCCGATTTCTTCGTCGTCAGGTCGCGGAGTTGGACGGTCTTGTCGCCGTTGCTCGTCGCTAACGTTTTTGCGTCGGCGCTAAAGGCCGCGGCCTCGCTCGGCGCTTCGCCGCTCGCCGCGCCGCGAAACGTGCGCTGCTCGCTTCCGCTCGAAGCGTCGAAGACGCGCGCCGAACGGTCGCTCGCCGCCGCGTAGAGTTTGCCGCCGTCGGGCGAGAAGGCGACCGCGACGGCCTTGCCCGCGAAGCCGCCCAGCGTGCGCGCGTTGCTCCCGTCGGCGGTCTTCCAAATCTTCACCGTGCCGTCGAACGACGCGGTCGCAACCGCCCGTCCGTCCGCGCTGAAAGCGATTGACTTGACCGTATCCGTGTGGCCCGCGAGCGTTCGCAGTTCGCTCGCGGCGGCGGCGTCCCAAAGTTTTACCGCGCCGTCCTTGCCGCCCGACGCGAGCGTGCGTCCGTCGGCGCTAAACGCGACGGCGGTCACTTGATTCTGGTGTCCGTTGAGCGCGCGAGGCTCGCCCCAAGTCGCTGTGTCAAAGAGCTTCACAGTCTTCTCCATCGTCCCCGCGGCGAGCGCGCGTCCGTCTCGACTGAAGGCGAGACTGACGACTTTCCCTATGCCCGCGAGCGTCTTCACTTCCGCGCCCGAAGCAGCGTTCCAGATACGAACGCTCCCATCAATAGACCCGGAGGCAAGAGCCTGCCCGTCGGGCGAGAAGGCGACGGCGCGCACGGGGAGCGTGTGCCCGGCGAGGCGTCGCAGTTCCTTTCTCGACTCCGCGTCCCAGAGGCGCACGGTGTTGTCCGCCGAGGCGGTTGCAACCAATTTACCGTCGGGGCTGAAGGCGATTGCGTCAACGCGCATCGCGTGGCCCGTCTGAAGGACGAGTTCGGGGCGCGGGCCGTTCGTGTCCGCCGATGTTGAAGCCTTGCGCGAGACGTTCGTGATGAGCGCGAGCGTGATGAAGAGGAGGATTGCGACTGTCAGTCTGGTTGTGATTTTCATAGGGGCATCCGACGGGCCGAAAACTTTTCGGGGCGATTATGGTTAGTGCGGGGCGCGTGCGAACGTGTTCGTCCGCCGAGGCGTTGAAAACAAGAGCGTCGGGCGAGTCTGCAAAAGCGTGCGCTCCGTGCGGAGAGACCGCAGCACGTTAGGCCACGCGCGCGAGCGTTGTCAAGCATTTTGAAGTTTGAGCGGTGACCTAATATCAATTCTACTCTGTGCAATCTCAGTGTCCTCTGTGCCTCTGTGGTAAATGCTTTTTGACTTAACTAACCACCGAGGCACAGAGAGCACAGAGGCGGCACAGAGTTTTAAGCATATTAGGACACCACCGAAGTTTGCGGCAAACGCGTCATCAAGTGTTGACTGGCCGACCGCCTAGCCGTACAATCGCGCTTCCACAAACGCGCTTCCCCGACCCGTGGGACTGGAGCGCGAGGCTCGTCGGACGATATTCGACGAGAATCCGTAAACGTTGTCGCCACTTCTCCCGACGTTCGCGTTTGTAACGCGCCGGCTTCGACCACCCTAGCCAGAACCGCCGCGCCGTAGCCCCGTTTCAGAGAAAACCCTAATGCCCCCCACTCGTCGTACTTTCCTGTCGCACCTCCTACGCAACTGGTACTGGGCCTTAGCCATAGGGCTGACGCTTCTGATCTGGCTCGCCGTCGCGTTCGCCATGCGCCCGATACGCGAATCAACCGGCGGCTACGAACGCAACCCCTACGGACTCACCACCTCGCTTGAGAACCGCGCGCTCGACATGCTCTTCCAACTCCGCGACGCGCGCCACCACGAGATGCGCGAACGCGGCCCTTCAGAGCCGATAACCATCATCGAGATTGACGAGAAGGCCATCAAGGCTTCCAACACGCGCTTGCAGAACTGGCCGCGCGACTGGTACGCACGCCTGATTGACGCGGCGCGTGAGGGCGGCGCGAAGGTCGTCGCTCTCGACTTGTATCTCTCCGAAGAGGGTGGGCGAGGCGAGGAGTACGCGGCTGCCGACCAGACGCTCGCCGACGCAATCTACAACACGGAGAACATGGTCATCGCGCAGAAACTCGAAGCAGGCGGCATCCCCGCGATCTACCCTCTGCCGATGTTCGCCGACAACGCCACGGCGGTCGCCTTCGTTGACATGGCGCTCGACAGCGACAACTCAGTTCGCTCGACGATGCTCGTCCGCCAGCGCGCGGGCGAAACCGAGCCGCAGTTCAGCTTCGCCGCCGCCACCGTGCAACTCTTCACCGGCGAAGAGTTAAAGCCCGACGGCGAATACTCTTTCCGTCTCGGCAACCGCGTCCTGCCTCTGCGCACGGACGGGATGCTTCAACTCGACTATCGCGGTCGCACGCCCAGCTTCCGCCACGTTTCCGCCGCCGACATCCTCTTCAATAAGGACGCGCAGTTCGCTGAAGACCTCTTCCGCGACCGAATGGTCTTCATCGGCCCGACCCACAACACCGCCCCTGACCTCTTCGTCACGTCTTATTACGAGCCGATGGCGATTGCGCGCGCGTTCGACCGCGACCTTCCAAATGTTCCCGCGCGAATGCCCGGAGTAGAGATTCACGCCACGGCGGCGGCCACGATGCTCTTCGGTCGGACGCTCACGCGCCCCGCTTACGGCTGGCAGATTGCTTTCGTCCTTCTCGCTCTCGCGCTCGCGGCCTTCCCCGTCTTCTGGATGCGCGCGTTCTTCTCGTTTACGTTCGCCCTGCTCATCGCCGCCGGATTCCTCGTCGTCTCGATGTGGGCATTCGACACGCGCGGACTCATCCTCCCTCTGGCGAGCACTTGGGTCGGACTCGGCGTCTTCGCGCCTCTGGGATTCGCCTTGCGCTACGCGCACGAGCGCGCCGTGCGCGAGGAGAAGGAGGCCGAACGCGCGCAGGTGATGGACATCTTCGAGCGCTGCGTCTCGCCCGCGGTTGCGGAGAAGCTCTGGGAGAAGCGTGACGAGATGAGCTTGGGCGGCGAGTCGCACGTCGTCACGCTCGTCTTTACGGACATACGTGGCTTCACAACTCTCTCGGAGTCGGCCAAGTCTTCGGCGGAAGTGGTCACGTGGCTCAACGACTACTTCAGCCGCATGCACGCGATCATCAGCCACTACGGCGGCCACATCAACAAGTATATCGGCGACGGGTTGATGATAGTCTTCGGCGCGCCCGTCAATCGCGGCGAGAAGTTGGAGGCGCGCGCGGCGGTTCTGTGCGGGATGAAGATGCTCGAAGAGGTCGAGAAGATGAACAAGGAATGGGAAGGCACGGGCCGCCCGCACATCGCAATCGGCGTCGGCATACACACGGGCGAGGCGACGTGCGGCGTCGTAGGCGCGCCGGGCCGACTCGAATACACGATCATCGGCGACACAGTCAATCTAGCCGCGCGACTCGAATCAACGACGAAGGAGGCGGGCGTCCCGCTCCTCGTGAGCAGTTCGACCGCCGAACTTCTCGGCGTTGACTACGACACGCACCCGCTCGGCGACGTGAAGGTTAAGGGTAAGACGGCGGCCACGTCCGTCTTCACCGTCAAGCCTCGGAAGACGGCGAAGGAGATGCAGGCCGCGGTCGTCGCAACCAATTAACCCGTTCGCCGCGGGCAACTGTCCGCGCGTGCGCTCGCGTCCTAAGCTTCGGCTTTAAGCGAAGCGACGCGACGCGGGGGAAGTTCAGTTAGAAACTCTTTTTTTGACAAACAGGGAGTTTAGGAAAGAGGTAACACTTATGCCCAAAAAGTTCACACGCGCAACCCGCGCCGTCCTCCTTTCGTTTCTGACGGCGTTCACGCTCGCCTTCGTGCTCGCTTTGCCGGCCAGCGCGCAGCAGTCGCAGCCCACACCGAAGCCCGCCAAGAAGAAGCTCGGCAGCGGCTCAAACTTCCAGCAGTATGCCGTGCGCGACGCGTCGAACCGGCTCATCGCCGGCGGGGCGACGCGCGCCGTGGGCGACGAGGCCGTGACGGTCAACCAGAACGCGCAGAAGGCTTTCGAGGAGGGCAAGTACGACGAAGCCATCGCGGGCTTCAAGCGCCTTACCGAACTTAAGCCGACGAGCGCTCAGGCTTTTTATCATCTGGGTGTCTCTTATGAGACGGCAGGGCGAAATGACGAGGCCGTCAACGCTTACAGAAAGGTACTCGCCCTTCTCGACAAGGCCGAAATGAACGACGACACTAAGTCGTGGATGGCGATGTCGTACTACAACATGGGTAACGTACTCTCCACCACCAATCAGCCGAAGGAGGCCATAGAGGCGTACAAAAAGGTCATGGCGTTAATGCCCGGCGAGGCCGTCGTCTATAACAACATCGGCTTGGCCTACGCCGCCTCCGATCAGGTGGACGAGGCCGTCGGCGCTTTCAAGAAGGCCATCGAACTCGACGCCAAATACGCCGAGGCGCACTTCAACCTCGGACTCGCCTACCACTATCTCGGAGACAAGACGGGCGAGGCCGCCGAAATCAAGGCCCTCGAAGAGATTAATCCCGAACTCGCCGCGAAGCTGAAGGCCGTCAAAGACTAAGCCGCGCGAGACCGAAACCTTGCTTGAAGGGGCGCGGGCACAACCTGCCCGCGCCCCTTCAAGCGCAACTCACTCCCCTTCAAACAACCGTCCCCTTCTTGAATCTATGTTGACATTCGCCCGCGCGCCACTCGTCGCGCTCATTCTTTCTTCAATCGTGATTTCGAGCGCACGCGCAACACGCGCTCAAACCACCGCGCCCTCGCGCATAACGGTCGCTTCAAACGTGCGGCTTCGCGCCGAAGCCTCCACGAGCGCGGAAGAGGTCGCGCGTCTGCCCGTGGGCGTCGTCGTCTCGGAGCTTGAGCGCTCGCCTGAGAAGGCGAAGGTCGGCGACGTGGAAGACTACTGGTATCTCGTCTCCTCCAAGGGCGGCGTGAAGGGCTGGGTCTTCGGCGGTCTGACCCGCGCGTTCGACGCCGCGCGCCGCGACGAGATTTACGCCGCGCTCGCCGACGAACGACTCGCCAACGCGTCGGCCTCCTTCAGTGATTTGTCCGACCTCGTTAAGTTTCTCGACCGCGCGACGAAAGAGGTGAAGCGTCGTGACGCGCTCGCCTCGCTCGAATTCGCGCGCCTCGTCGCGCTTGGGCGTTCGCTCGCCGCGATTCCCTTCGGCGAGATGGACAAAGAGCCGTACAAGGGCTGGACGACCGAGCGCGAAGCTGAAGTCGTCTATAGCGAACCCGCGGGCCAGTGGTACGTGCGCGCCGACTCTTTCTGGAAGTTGCAGGAGAAGTACAAAGACCTTCCCGTCGGCGAGCGCATCGCTTGGGAGGGCGCGCAGACGCCTCTGCCCGGCGAGTGTGAGGGCTACTTGCCCTGCTACCTGAGCCTAGAGACGCAGACCAACGGCCTCTACGTCAAACTCTACCCGCGCGGCGCGCACGCGGACGCCGCGCTCACGCAGATAGGCGAGTTCTTCGAGCAGGTGGCCGAAGACGCGCGCAGCGCAAACCCCGTCTATGAAGTGCCGAAGGAAGACCGCGCAGACTTCCAGAAACTCTTGGCCGAACTGCGCGCGCAGGTCTCACCCGCCGCGAGCGCGAAGAAGGTTCGACTTCTCCAACAACTCGACGAACTGGCCCAACGCTTCCGCTGAGAAGAAATGATGAATGCGGAGTGATGAATGATGAATTAAAACAAGAGCCTCCATTTCATTCATCATTCATCATTCCGCATTCATCATTTAGTCTTCATTCATCACTCCGCATTCATCATTCTTCTTGACGGCTCGCCCGTTTTGAACTAAAAACCCGTCCGTTCAGCCAAACTTCCGAAAGCACGGAGGAATCCCGGATGGCTAAGAGCACGGGCATCCTTAAAGAGTTCCGCGACTTCATCGCGCGCGGCAACGTCATAGACCTCGCCGTCGGCGTCGTCATCGGCGCGGCCTTCAGCAAGATTGTTACTTCGCTCGTCGAAGGCATCGTCATGCCGCCCATCGGCATACTCACGGGCAAGGTTGACTTCGCAAGCAAGTTCTACGTCCTCGACGCGTCGAAGGGCGTCCCCGAATCGCTCGCAAAGGCGAAGGAGATGGGCGTCCCCGTCATCGCCTACGGGCAGTTTATCAACGACGTGATAGGCTTCCTCATCGTCGCCTTCGTAATCTTCCTCATCGTCAAACGCGTCAACCGCCTCTGGAGCGACGAGCCGAAAGAGACGGAAGAAGCGACGACGAAGAACTGCCCCTTCTGCGTCTCCGCGATCCCCGTCAAAGCCACGCGCTGCCCCGAATGCACCAGCCAACTCCAAGCCGCTTGAGCGTAAGCGACGCGAGAAACTGAAAAACGCGAGACTGAACGCGTAAAAAGGAGGATGAGAGACACGGTGTCTCTCATCCTCTTTTTCTTTAACTCGAATCTCGCGTCGTTTAAGTCGCGGGCCTGAGCAGTCCGCGGAAAATTCCTTGGACGGCGACCTTCGAGGCGTGAAGGCGTATGGGTTCGTGCTGCGAGTTTGCGGGCCGCAGTTCGACTTCCGTGCCGAAGCGGAAGAGGCGCTTGAGCGTGGCGCGCGCGCCCTCGACTAAGGCGACGACGATTTCGCCGTCGCGCGCCTCCGTTCGGTTTTCGATGAGCGCGATGTCGCCGTCGCAGATGTGCTCGTCAATCATCGAGTCGCCCGTAACCCTCAAGGCATAGACGCGGTTCGGGCGGACGCGCCCCAGAAGAAAGCGCGGCACGACGACTGTTTCGCCGGCGCCGTCCGAGTCAACCGGCGCGCCCGCCGCGATGCGACCCAGGAGCGGCACTTCGCACGTCGCGTCAACGTCCAACTCCTCTTGCTGAACAGTGAGTCCGAACGCGCCGTCCGCGCGGTGGCGCGAGATGAGTCCGCGGCGTTCGAGCGCCTCGATGTGTTTTGCGATTGTTGCCTTCGACGACACTCCGAAGTGGCGCGCGATCTGCGCGTAGGAAGGCTCGTAGCCGTGGCGCTCTATGAAGCGCGTGATGTATTCGTAGATGTCCCTCTGTCTCTGCGTGCGGGGCTGCATCGTCACTTCCCTACTCCTCGGTCGAGTGAGCGTTGATGGATTCGACGCGGGGGGCGCGACGACGGCTTGGCTGCGCGCCGATTGTATGTGCGCGCGACGAAGAGCGTCAAGGACAAACGATGAATGCGGAATGCGGAGTGATGGATGATGAGAGCGACGCTGTTTTCAATTCATCATTCCGCATTCCGCATTCATCATTTACTTTATCGAGTAGCGCGCGAGCGTGTTCGGGAAGACGATGACGCCGGGGAGCGCGTCGGCCATCTTCACTTTGTTCGTGCCGGTGAGAACGTCTCTGGCCTTGAGTCCGTAGAGCGCCTCGTTCAAATTGTTGTCGGGGTTGATGACCGCGCCTTTGAGTTCGAGTCCGGCGAAGAGTCCTTTGCTGCGCGAGTATGAAAGAATCCCCGCGTCGAGCGTGAGGTTGGTGGTCGCGCTCGCGGCGCGTCCGACGGGGCCTGCGGCTGCGCTCGCCTCGCCGCCCATCTCAAACTTGTCTTCGAGCAGACCTTTGAGCGCGTCTTGGTTCATAAAGAGCAGAACGAGGTCGGTCTTCGACGCGCCGATCTGTAGGCCGACGCTCGCGCCGCCCATCTTGAAGAAGGCCGGGACGCTCCAACCGCCCGTCACGCGCCGGCTGATGACGCCGCTCCCGCCGCGACCGCCGACGACGAATCCGGCCTTCAACATTCCGGGGAAGACCGCGACGGCCTCGGCCTTGTCGAGCAACTCCTTCGGAATGGAACGTTCGGGCGTGCCCATTATCTCCTCGAAGACGCGCGAGGCCGACGCGGCCTTCTTCGAGGCGTCCTTCTGCTGCTTCGGGCTTGCCGTCGAAGTGGGCTGCGCCGCCGTGCGCTGGCGTTGTTCCGACTGGCGCGCGCGCGCGGCGGGCGCGCAGATGTTCGCGCCGGCGAGCGCGCAAGCAATGATGAGAGCGAGCGGGTGCGAAAGCTTCATGCAAATCTCCTCCGTTCAAAAAAGTCGCGTACGAAACAACAGATGTCGGAAACACCGGCGACGGATGCCAGTTTGCGAAATGATGAATGCGGAATGCGGAATGATGAATGAAGACAGAAGCTGCTGTTTCATTCATCACTCACCATTCCGCATTCATCATTCCGCCTTCCGCCTCACTTGCTCGGCGGGCGCACAGAGTAGCGCGCGAGCGCGAGCGGGAAGGCGCGCACCGTCGAGGGCACGGTCGCGTCCGCTTGACTCGCAACCAACTCCGTCGCCTTTTTACCATAAAACGCTTCGTTCAGGTCGTTGTCCGGCGTGATGGCGACGCCCTTCAAAGACACGCCTAAGAATGCGCCCTTGCTGCGCGAGTAAGTGAGTATGCCTGCCTTCAGTTTCGCGTCCGTGCTCGCGCCAGCCGTGCGGCCCACAGGCCCGGCGGTCGCCTCCGCCTCGCCGCCCACCTCAAACTTATCCTCCATCAAACCCTTCAGCGCCTCCGCGTTCATAAACAGGAGCACGAAGTCGGTCTTCGACGCGCCAATCTGCGCGCCGAAGCTCCCGCCCGTCATGTTGTAGAAGACGGGCGCGCCCCACTGACGTTTCAGCGTGCGCCGGCTTATCACGCAGTCGCCCTTGCGCCCGCCGACTATAAAGGCGGCTTTCACCACTCCGGGACAGACGGCCACGGCCTCCGCGCTTTCGAGAAGGTCGCGCGGAATCTCCTTTTCGGGCACGGCCATCACCTTGTTTAGAACCGCCGCCGCCTCTTTCGAGTGGCGCGCGGCATCCGAGGCGCGCTTAGCGTCCTTCTTCCCCGCGCCCTGCGCCGCCGCGCACGCGCACGCAACACACACCACCGCGACCGCGACAACAACGCGCGCCGCGTTTCTCTTCCACGTCTTCATCGAACTTCCCTCCTCGACCAACAAGTTATTACGACGACCCGGACGAAGTTCCGTAAAAAGCGTCCGCGCCGCGGAGACTGCGGCGGGGAATGTCTCGCGCAAGCGCCGGGGCCGTGCCGCGCGAAGCCTCGCCGAATCTCAGAAAGATTTTAACGGGGGAGTCTATTTCGCCATCTTACACTTTCCGCGCGCGGCTTGCTACGGGCTAAGAAAAACAGTAGTGGGTCAGTTTGAAATGTGAGGCAGTTGTTTAGAGAGTTATTAACCACCGCAGGCACAGAGGACACTGAGGAAGCACAGAGAATGTATCCCTCTGTGATTCCTCAGTGTCCTCTGTGCCTGCGGTGGTTAGTTTTATTACAAACTGACCCACTACCAGAAAAACGTGGACGGCGTCGTCTGTCGCCGTCCACGTTCTGAACGAGCCGCGGTCTTGATGTGAGGTGAGGAGACGCCTCGGCTCGCTTCGGGGCGAGGCCCTTGAGGAGATTGGAGAAGTCGAAGGTGAAGCCGAACTACTCTTCACCCCTGTGCTCGTCAACGCCGAGGCCGCGCTGCTTCGTGAAGACCAGCGGCGGGCCGCGCGCGGCGTTACGGAATGGGCGTGGGCGGTTCGCCTCTCTCTTTCAAACCTGTATGCGCGCGGACTTAAAAACGTTTCGGCGAGACTTCGGAGGGCGGTGTTTACAGCGGCGAGGGAGGAAAATTTTGTTGACACGGGCGGGGGGCATGTTTACTCTCGCGTCACGGCGGTTCGGGTCTGAGTTTTCCGCCGGCAAAGGGGTCGCGCGACTCCTTGTCGGCTTGACCGCTTCCCGCCTTGAGAAGCCTTCGCCCACCCTGATTTAAATAGTTTGAGATAGCTCAGCCGGGGCTAACGTTCGCGCACGCCGACCCTCGCTATTTCGCGCACGATAAGGCCGCGCGCGCGACTTTAGTCCGTAGTCCTTACGGCATCCGTGTCCACGCTCTTCCGAAGAGATGAACAAAGAGCGAACCATCTCGCAAGAATCCTTCGACCGACTCTTACGCTGGCTCGACCCAGACCGAGAGCGCGCGGGCGAGCGCTACGTGGCGATTGAGCGAAGGCTGACGACGATCTTCGCCTGCCGCGGCTGCCGCGACGCCGAGGGCTTGGCCTCGGAGACAATGCACCGCGTCGCCCTCAAGGTGTCGGAAATCGCCGACACTTACGAGGGCGACCCGGCGCTATACTTCTACGGCGTCGCGCAGAAAGTCCACCTTGAGTCGCTTCGTGAAAAGACAGTCCCGCTCGACGCCGCGAGGACGGCGACGGTTGCCGGCGTTGAAGAAGAAGAAGACGGCGTGTACGACTGTCTTGAAGGCTGCGTCGCGCGGCTGCCCGAGGCGAGCCGCGAGCTTGTTTTGGAGTATTACGCGGAGGAGAAGCGGGCGAAGATAGAGCGCCGCAAACAGCTCGCGCGGCGCTTGGGCATCGCGCTCAACGCGCTGCGGATACGCGCGCATAGAATCCGCGCGGCCCTACAGGAGTGTGTAAAGGATTGCCTCGAAGGGAATGCGGGCGCGGTGAAATAGCTTGGCCGCCCCGCGCATACTGTTTTGAGAGCCTGTTTGAAAACAGTTGCGCTCGTGCAGGCTGTAGGGGCAGGGCTTGTCCGCGGCCCGCTCGCGTGCTGAAGCAGATAGCTGAGATGAATCACGGGCAGGGACAAGCCCTGCCCCTACAGATGAATCACGGGCAGGGACAAGCCCTGCCCCT
>Ga0081539_10001753_pt1 | contig 34603 bp, 31 predicted proteins | sample TabmetS4T2R2_FD_71023 | JGI IMG/M metagenome (GOLD analysis project Ga0081539, IMG submission 71023) | Tabebuia heterophylla rhizosphere microbial communities from the University of Puerto Rico - S4T2R2 | ecosystem: Host-associated > Plants > Roots > Rhizosphere ... | reverse complement strand
TTGCACGAGCCGGACGCCAAGGCGTGGGGCCTGGCGCACGTCGCGTACACCTTCCGTGACATCGGCGAACTGCTGTCGACCTGGCGTCGCCTGAAGGACCAGGGCATCGAGCCCTACCGGCCGATCCATCACGGCCCGACGATCTCGCTGTACTACCGCGATCCCGACGGCAACTCGGTCGAGTTGCAGGTCGATCGCTACAAGACCAAGGAGGAGTGCTCGGCCTACTTCTCGACCGACGCCTTCCGCAAGAATCCGATCGGCGTGGCGTTCGATCCTGCGACCCTGGCGGCCGCCTACGAAGCGGGGGCGCCCGAGGCCGAGCTGATGGCCGTGCCCGACGGCCCGCCGGCGCCGCTCGGCTCGGCGCGGCGCTGACACCTCGACGGGAGTCCGTTCAGCCGCGCTTGGCTTTCGTCGGCTCCCAGCCATAGGCCTTGGCGCAAGCGCCGCCCATCAACATTGCCCGCTCGCTGTCGCTCAGCCGGGCGGTCTTGAGAAAGGGCTCGACGGCCTGCTCGTAGTTCACGACGGCGAATGCACGCGTCCAGTCCGTGCCCCACAAGCAGCGGTCGAACCCCCAGGCATCGAAAACGCGAGCGAGCGGATCCCAGATGTCCGGGAAAGGATACGGTTCACGGGACAGCGTGCAGGCGCCGCTGACCTTGATCACCGCGTTTGGCCGTTTGGCGAGGTCCAGCACCTTGGGCAGGTCGGCCCAGGGCTGAGGCGGGGCGGGGGGCGTGCGCGGCTGCAGGATGCCCAGGTGGTCGACGATGAAACGCGTCTCGGGATGGCGATCGATCAGAGCGGTGCCCGCCTCCAGGTTGCCCCAGAACAGCATGTTGACCGGAAAGTCGTGGCGAACGGCAGCCCGCAGGATCCGGTCGAGACCCGGATCGTTCGGGTCGCGGTTGGCCTCCTTGGTCAACATGATGCGGATGCCGACCGTGCCCGGCGTGCGCTTCCAGTCGGCGATGACGTCGGCCACCGCGGGATCGTCCGGGTCGACCGGCTTGACGAGGGCGAAGCGACCCGGGTGTGCCCGTTGCACGTCCACCGCATAGCTGGCGTCGTAGCGGTACATGGAAAAGGCGGAGATGAAGATCGCACCGTCGACTCCGACCTTGTCCATGGCCGCCACCATCTCGTCACCCGTGACGTGGGCCGGCCAGTTCGGCACCGTGTGCCAGGGCCGCTGCGCCGTATTGGCCTCGTAGGCGTGGACCTGGGAATCGATGATGGGCATCCGGCGAACTCCTTTGCGCTAGGCTAGAACAGCCAGACGAGGGCAATCAAACCCATCACGACGATCGCGCCCGACGTCAGGCCCATTGCCAGTATCGATGGCCGGTAGGTCTCGGCATCGATGGCGCGGCCGACATGGACGTAGTGCCAGAACGCGCCGACCAGGATGACGATGCCGAGTACGATCAGCCCGACGCCAAGGCCCTTGATGTGGCTGTTGGCGACGGCCCGCAGCTCGGGCACCAGCTGATGAATCTCCATCAGGAACAGGCTGACGCGGTTGATCGCGATGCCGAGCGCAATCACCGCGATCGACGTCCGGATCCAGGCCAGCAGCGTCCGCTCGTTGGACAGGTGATTGAGAACGTGATGGTCCACGCATGAGTCCAAGCGAGCCTCCCGCACAAAAGAAAGGGCGCGATCCCGTAGAATCGCGCCCCGTTCGTGGCCGTCAAGCGACGGCTTGCAGCTGTCAGTTGTACTTGGCGATCTCCATGCGGCCGACCTGGTCGCGATGGACCTCGTCCGGACCGTCGGCCAGGCGCAGCGTGCGCTGGTGGGCGTACATGCTGGCCAGCTTGAAGACCTGGCTGACGCCGCCCGCGCCGTGCAGCTGCAGGCAGCGGTCGACCACCTTGGAGCTGATGTTGGGCACCGCGACCTTGATCATGGCGATCTGCTGGCGGGCTTCCTTGTTGCCGTACTTGTCCATCGCCCAGGCCGCCTTCAGCACCAGCAGGCGGGCCATGTCGATCTCCATGCGCATGTCGGCGACATGGGCCTTGGTGACGCCCATCTCCGAGATGCGTTGGCCGAAGGCAACGCGGCTCTTGGCGCGCTTGATCGCCATCTCGAGCGCGCGCTCGGCGACGCCGATGGCGCGCATGCAGTGATGGATGCGGCCCGGGCCGAGGCGGCCCTGGGCGATCTCGAAGCCGCGGCCTTCGCCCAGCAGGATCGCCGACTTCGGCACGCGCACGTTGTCGTAGATCACCTCGGCATGGCCGTGCGGGGCGTCGTCGTAGCCGAAGACGTGCAGCATCTTGACGATCTTGATGCCGGGCGTATCGCGCGGCACCACGATCATCGACTGCTGGCGGTAGGCTGGCGCATTGGGATCGCTCTTGCCCATCAGGATGATGACCTTACAGCGCGGATCGCCCATGCCCGAGGACCACCACTTGCGGCCGTTGATCACGTAGCTGTCGCCGTCGGCCTCGATTCGGCACTCGACGTTGCGCGCGTCGGACGAGGCGACCGCGGGCTCGGTCATGGCGAAGCACGAGCGGATCTCGCCGTTGAGCAGCGGCTTCAGCCACTTCTCCTTGTGCTCGGCCGAGCCGTAGCGGGCGAACACTTCCATGTTGCCGGTGTCGGGCGCCGAGCAGTTGACCGCCTCGGAGGCGATCGACGAGCGGCCCAGCACCTCGCAGATCGGCGCGTATTCGAGGTTGGAGAGCCCCATCGTGCCGTGCGTGTCGCCGGACTCGCGGTCGGCCGGCAGGAACATGTTCCACAGGCCGCGCTTCTTGGCCTCGGCTTTGCAGTCTTCGATCACCTTGGGGAGCTGCCAACGGTCCTTGGCCTTCTCCATCTGCTCTTCGTAGACGGGCTCGGCCGGATAGATGACGTCATCCATGAACTTGTTGAGTTTCTCGAGCAGCCCCTTGGTGCGGTCCGAGTATTCGAAATCCATCCGTCTCTCCCTATCTGCTGCAGGGACTCTGGCCGAAAACCGCGGCCCTGTGAACGGTCATTCAGGCCGCACCCTGCTGCCCGCGGGTTCGCGGAGCGGACCCGGCCATCGTCTCCTTGCCGACCGCGGGTTCCGCCTCCTTAATCGGCGCAAGCAAGACAGCACCGGGAGTTCCGCCTTGGACAGTGTGATGCAGACGCCCTTCAAGCCAATCGACTTCCTGAGCCGCGACATCAGGGTCGACCGGCGCGGCGATGGCACCATCCTGCTGCAGTCGAATCACCAGCTGAAGCCCTATGAGAAGCATGTCCCGGCCTTCCTGGCGAAGTGGGCCAGGGAGGCGCCGGACCGGGTGTGGCTGGCGCAGCGTCGCGGGCCCGAGCGCGAATGGCTGAAAGTCACCTATGCCGAGGCCAAGCAGCAGGTCGATGCGGTGACCCAGGCGCTGATCGATCGCGGCTTCGGCCCGGACAGGCCGGTGATGATCCTGTCGTCGAATTCCATCGAGTTCGCGCTGCTTACCATGGCCGCCATGCAGGCGCGCGCGCCGTTGGCGCCGGTGTCGCCGGCCTACTCGGTGATGAGCCAGGACCACGCCAAGCTGCGCTACGTCTTCGATCTCGTGAAGCCTGGGCTGGTGTTCGTGCAGAACGGCGAGATCTATGCCCGGGCTCTGGCGGCGCTCGATCTTGAAGGCGTGCTGCTGGTGCATGTCGACAAGGCGCCGCCGCAGACGCAGTCGCTGCCCTGGAGCGAGCTCTTGGCGACACGGCCGACCGATGCGGTCGCGCGCTCGATCGAGCAGATCGACGCCAAGACCGTCGGCAAATTCCTGTTCACCTCGGGCAGCACCGGCATGCCCAAGGCGGTGATCAACACCCAGGAGATGATGTGCGCCAACCTGGCGATGGGGCAGATGGCACGCACGCGCAAGCCCGATGATCCGCCGGGGGTGATGCTCGACTGGCTGCCGTGGAACCATACGATGGGCGGCAACGCCGTCTTCCAGGGCAACCTCGCCGACGGCGGCACGACCTACATCGACGACGGCAAGCCGCTGCCCGGCCTGTTCGAGGAGACGCTGCGCAATCTGCGCGAGGTATCGCCGACCTACTTTGCCAACGTGCCGGCCGGGTACGCCATGCTGGCGACGGCGCTCGAGAAGGACGATGCGCTGGCTGCGCGATTCTTCAAGAACCTCAATTCGCTGGCCTACGGTGGCGCCACGCTGCCGTCCGATCTCTATGAGCGCATGGAAACGCTGGCGGTGAAGCACACCGGCTACCGGCTGCCGTTCGTCACCGGCTGGGGCTCGACCGAGACCGCGCCGACCGCGACGACGGTGCACTGGGCCTCCGAGCGCGTCGGCCTGATTGGCCTGCCGTTCCCGGGCGTGCAGCTGAAGCTCGTGCCAACGGGCGAGGAGGGGCGCTACGAGCTGCGCCTCAAGAGCGTGATCGTGACACCCGGCTATTTCCGCCGGCCCGATCTCTCGGCGCAGATGTTCGACGAGGAGGGTTTCTACAAGATCGGCGACGCCGGCCGCTTCGTCGATCCGGACGACCCGAGCTGGGGCCTGATCTTCGACGGGCGCGTCGTCGAGGATTTCAAGCTTTTGAGCGGCACCTTCGTGCTGGTCGGCACCCTGCGCACGACGGCGATCGCCGCCGCCTCGCCGGTGCTGCAGGATGCCGTGATCTGCGGCCAGGATCGCGAGTATGTCGGGCTGCTCGGCTTCCCCAACCTCGCCGCCTGCCGGCGCCTCGCCGGCGACGAGGGCGCAAAGCTGTCGGCCGACCAGCTTTTGGCCCACCCCGAGGTGATCGGTACCCTGCGCGAGGGGCTGGCGCGCATGAATGCCGAGTGCAGGGGCTCCTCGATGCGCGTCAGGCGCGTCATCCTGATGGCCGAGCCGCCGTCGGTCGACGGCCACGAGATCACGGACAAGGGGTACATCAACCAGCGCGCCACGCTCGAACGCCGCAAGGCGCTGGTCGACAAACTCTACGCCGGCGGCGATGGTGTGATCGACATTCCCTGACGGGCCACCCATGGATCGCCTGGACCCCATCGAGCCGACCGAAAAAGACGCCCCGCTGCGTTACGACATCCGGCTGCTCGGCCGGATCCTGGGCGACACGGTGCGCGCCCAGGAGGGCGACGACGTCTTCGAGCTGGTCGAGCATATCCGCCGCACCGGCGTGCAGTTCCATCGCAACGCCGACGAGACGGCGCGCCAGGAACTGCAGAAGATCATGAGCAGCCTGCCGACCGACCGGGCGCTGCGCATCATCCGCGCCTTCGGCTATTTCTCGCATCTCGCCAACATCGCCGAGGACCAGCACCACATCCGCCGCACCCGCGCCTATGCCAAGGCCGAGGCGCCGCCGCGGCCGGGCACCATGGCCTACGCTCTTAGCCGCGCGCGCGAGGCGCGTTTCAGTCGCCAGCAGCTGGAGGACTTCTTTGACCGCGCGTTGTGCAGCCCGGTGCTGACGGCGCATCCGACCGAGATCCGCCGCAAAAGCTCGATCGACCGCGAGATGGAGATCGCCCGCCTGCTCGACGAGCGCGACCGGATCGAGTTCACGCCGGAGGAGCTCGCCGCCAACCGCCGGGCGCTACGCCGCAACGTGCTCACCCTGTGGCAGACCAGCCTGGTGCGCGGCACGCGTCTGCGGGTGATCGACGAGGTCGCCAACGGGCTGTCCTACTACGACTACACCTTCCTGCGCGCCCTGCCGCTGTTCTACGCCGATCTCGAGCGACTGCTCGGCGCCACCGACGCCGCCTGGGAAGGCATGAAGGTGCCGTCCTTCCTGCGCATGGGAAGCTGGATCGGCGGCGACCGCGATGGCAATCCCTTCGTCACCGCCGACGTCACGCGCCAGACGCTCACCATGCAGAGCGAACGCGCCATGCGCTTTTATCTCGAGGAGCTGCATCAGCTCGGCGGCGAGCTGTCGCTCGATGGCCGCATCGTGCGTGTCTCGAACGGCTTGCGCGCGTTGGCCGAGCGCTCTCCCGACCGTGCCGTCGAGCGCCAGGACGAACCCTATCGCCGCGCCATCGTCGGCATGTATGCCCGCCTCGCGGCCACCGCCTGGGCGGTCGACAAGCTCGAAGCGTCGCATCCTCCGGTCGGCCCCGCGCCGGCCTACGACTCGGTGGACGATTTCACGGCCGATCTCGACACCATCTTCGATTCGCTGTCGGAGAACGGCGCGGTGCCCCTGGCGCGCGGCCGCCTGCGCGCCTTGCGTCGCGCGGTCGACGTCTTCGGCTTTCACCTGGCGTCGCTCGATCTGCGGCAGAATTCGGACGTGCACGAGCGCGTCATGACCGAGCTCGTCGAGGCCGCGGGCCTCGGCGACTACCGTGCGCTCGACGAGCCCGGCCGTGTCGCGCTGCTGGTGCGCGAGCTCGGCAACATGCGGCCGCTCTCCTCGGCCCATCTCAGCTACGGCGAGGAGACGGCGAACGAGCTCGCCATGCTGAACGTGGCGGCTGACGCCCATCGCCGGTATGGCCCGCGGTCGATGCCCAACTACGTGATCTCCAAGGCCGACAGTGTCTCGGACATCCTGGAAGTGGCCGTGCTGCTGAAGGAGGTCGGCCTGCTGCGTCCGCGCCCCAAGGATGGTGACGGTCGCCTCGACGTCGACATCGTGCCGCTGTTCGAGACCATCGGCGACTTGCAGCATTGCGGGCCGATCATGGAGGGGTTGTTCGCGCTCCCGGCGTACCGCCGCCTGCTTGCCTCGCGCGGCAACATGCAGGAAGTGATGCTGGGCTATTCCGACAGCAACAAGGATGGTGGTTACCTGACCTCGACCTGGGAGCTCTACAAGGCCGAGCTGACCTTGGTCGAGCTGTTCCGCCGGCACGAAGTCGGCCTGCGCCTGTTCCACGGCCGCGGCGGCTCGGTCGGCCGCGGCGGTGGGCCGAGCTTCGAGGCGATCCTGGCCCAGCCGTCGGGCGCCGTGCAGGGCCAGATCCGCGTCACCGAGCAGGGCGAAGTGATCGGCGGCAAGTATTCCAATGCCGAAGTCGGCCGGCGCAATCTGGAAACCTTGGCGGCCGCCACCTTCGAGGCGACCCTGCTGCAGACCGAACGTCCGGTGCCCCAGGCCTGGCACGCCATCATGGAGGAGCTGTCGGCCAACGCCTTCCGCGCCTATCGCGCGCTGGTCTACGAGACCGAGGGGTTCAACACCTACTTCCGCGAATCGACCGTGCTGGACGAGATCGCCAGCCTGAATATCGGCAGCCGTCCGGCGTCGCGCTCCAAGAAGCAGGGCATAGAAGATCTGCGCGCCATTCCCTGGGTGTTCAGCTGGGCGCAGTGCCGGGTGATGCTGCCGGGCTGGTACGGCTTCGGTACGGCGGTGAAGGCCTGGCTGGAGGCTCACCCCGACGGCCTCGCGACCCTGCACGCCATGCACGCGGACTGGCCGTTCTTCCGCACCGCGCTGTCCAACATGGACATGGTGCTCTCCAAGAGCGACATGGCCATCGCCTCACGCTATGCCGAGCTGGTCACCGACGCCGACCTCGGCACGCGCATCTTCGGTCGCGTGCGCCAGGAATGGCAGGCCTCGGTCGACGCGGTGCTCGCGATCATGCGCCAGCAGACCCTGCTCGAGACCAATCCGCTGCTGGCGCGCTCAATCCGCAACCGCTTTCCCTACATCGACCCGCTGAACCATGTGCAGATCGAATTGCTGCGTCGTCATCGCGCCGGCGACACCGCGCCCGAGGTGGTGCAGGGTATCCATCTCAGCATCAACGGCATCGCGGCCGGCCTGCGAAACAGCGGATAGGAGGAGCGCACCATGGAGTTCAAGGACAAGGTTGCCTTGGTCACCGGCGGCAGCAACGGCATCGGCCGCGCCACGACACTGGGCTTCGCCGGACGCGGAGCGAAGGTCGTGATCGTCGATCGCGACGCGGCGGGCGGCGAGGCGACGGCCGGCATCGTGCGCCAGAAGGGCGGCGAGGCGCTGTTCGTGCAGGCCGACGTCACCGACGCCAAGTCGGTGCAGGCTTACGTGAAGAAGGCGGTCGACACCTATGGCCGCATCGACTGCTTCCACAACAACGCCGGCATCGAGGGCAAGGTCGCCAACATCGCCGACTACGACGAGGCGATGTTCGACCAGATCATGGCCGTGAACGTGCGCGGCGTGTTCCTCGGCCTGAAGTACGTGCTGAAGCAGATGCTGGCCCAGAAGGGCGGCGGCGCCATCGTCAACACCGCCTCGACCGCCGGCCTGATGGGCTCGCCCGGCATGAATGCCTACGTCGCCTCCAAGCACGCCGTGCTCGGCCTGACCAAGACCGCCTCGGGCGAGGTGGCGCGGCAGGGCATTCGCGTCAACGCCGTGTGCCCGGGGCCGATCGACACGCGCATGATCCACGACCTCGAGAAGCAGCTGAACCCGGCTGATCCCGGCAAGGTCGAGGCGACTTATCAGTCCTCGATCCCGATCGGCCGCTACGGCACTCCCGACGAAGTGGCCAACACGGTGCTCTTCCTGTGCTCCGACCTCGCCGGCAACATCACCGGCGCGCACTTCGTGGTCGATGGCGGCCGCACCTCGACGCCGGGGGCGGTGACATCGATGAACAGGTGAGCTTGCGGTGGGGGCGGCACTGACAACTCTGCGTCAGGCATGGGCCGCCTTGCCGGCCAAACTCAGGATACTGGAACCGGTCCAGTTCTCCTCCGGGCAGTGGTCACTCATCGAACGCATGCACGCGCATTTCAACGATCGTGAAGCGCATACCCACTTGCCCATGCCGATCGCCCGCTTTCGCGAGGATGCCTGCAGGGAAATCTACGAGCATGCGAGGGACTTCGACGACGTCAAAACGGTCTATGTCGATGACGGCTGGCTGTCGGCCAACGGTACGCCCGACACGATGGCGCGCTACATGCGCCACTATAACGACGACGTCGACGAGATGATGAGCGTCCTCGTCCCCTCAGCGCGCTACCGCAAAGGCCATTATGCCTACGGCAAGTTCACGGTCCCCCAGCCGCATGGCCTGCACGCCGACCATAGCGCGGAAGATCCGGCGAGCGCGGGAGAACCGATCTGCATCGCCAGAATCGAAACTCTGGGGACGCACTATGTCGCCGGCGACTACAAGGCGCATGACCCGCGAACGCAAAGCATGCTCAAGGCCCTGAGATACTGGATCGCCGTTCCCGAAGGCGAGCCGGAAAATATCCTCGAAGGGCTGTTGAAACAGGGGACGCTCAAGACCATTCCGGTGAACAGCGTCATACTCATGGTCGCCGGAAACGGCTCGGCAAATTCCCAGGTCACGCAACACATCGCCGCCAGGCCGCCCGACGGCGGCCTGCATTCAGCGTTTTTTCAGAGGCAGTACAAGCTCGACGGCTGACGCCTCACTCCAGCCAGACGTCGTCGAGACGCCAGTTGTTGTAGATGCTGTTGACCTGGATCTTGACGCCCTTGAGGCCGGGCTGCCAGCAGGTGGCGCCGTACATGTAGTAGAGCATCGGCCGCACCGCCTCGTTGGTCAGCTTCTTGTCGATCTCCCAGGCGATCTTCCTGCGTTTCTCGGGATCGCGCTCGGCCGACTGCGCGGCGACCATCGCGTCGACGTCCTTGTTGCAGTAGTCCATGTAGGTGCGCGAGCCGCAGACGTAGTTCTCGAAATAGTTCTGGTCGGGATCGTCGACGCCGTTGCCGACCTGGCTGACGGCGATGACATAGTCGCGGCGGATCAGCTTGGGTACCCATTGCGCGGTGTCCACCAGCTGCAGCTCGCCGTCGATATGGATTTCCTTGAGCTGGCTGATCAGGACCACGGACGCGTCGCGGTAGGTCGGCAGGTTGCGGGTCGAGACCTTGACCTTCAGCGGCTTGTCGGGCCCGTAGCCCTTGGCCGCCATGACCGCGCGGGCCTTCTCGCGGCTCTTGGCGATGTCGGGGCCATAGCCCGGCAGCTCGCGCAGGATCTCCGGCGGCAGGCCCCAGCGCCCCTCCGGCAGGGGTTGCATGGCGCCGCCCGGATCGCCGGTGCCCGAGGTCATGATGTCCCGGAACGCCTTGCGGTCGAGCGCCATGGCGACGGCGCGGCGCACCTCGATGTCGTCGAACGGCGGATTGGGGTTCATCAGGATGTTGGCGGCGACGTTCATCGGCGCGGTCTCGCAGACCGCGTCCGGCCGATTGGCCTTGATGTCGCCGACCAGCGGCACGGTGACCTCGAACGGGAAGATCATGTCGAACTTGTTCGACTGGAAGGCGAGGATCGCCGTCGAGCGATTGGGGATGATGGTGTACTCGACGCCGTCGAGATAGGGCTTGCCCGGCTTCCAGTAGTTCGGATTGCGCGCGAGCTTGATGGTCTGGTTGGGCTTGTACTCGACGAACTTGAACGGGCCAGTGCCGATCGGCGCCTGGCGCATCTCACGCGGCGAGACGTGGCACGGATACATCGGCGAGAAGCCCGAGGCGAGCAGGCCGAGCAGCGCCGGCTGTGGCGCCTTCAGCTTGAGGACGGCCGCGCTCTCGCCGTTCGTGGTCACGCTCTCGACGTTGGCGTACCAGCCCTTGCGGAAGTTGACCTTGAAGTTCTCCGGCGCGTTGCCCTGCAGGAGATCGAGGGTGCATTTCACGTCGGCGGCGGTGAACGGCTTGCCGTCGTGCCACTTGACGCCCTTGCGCAAGGTGAAGCTCAGCGTCTTGCCATCCTCGCTCCATGTCCATTTCTCGGCGAGGTCGGGCACGATGTCGTCGAGGCTGTTCTGCTTCTTGGCCGGATCGAACATGACCAGGTTGTTGAACACGCCCATCATCGGCAGCACGACGGAGATCGTGCCTTCCTCGTGGATCGACATGCTGGCGGGGCTGTCCCGATGGGTGATGCGCAGGATGCCACCCTGCTTCTGGGCCGAGGCGCCACCAACGAAAGGTGCGATGAGCAGGAACGCAAGAGCCACAGACCGCACACACGACAACGCAACGCGTAGCATCATGGGTTTCCTCCTCGCAGCGCGGCCCGGATTCGGGCCGCGTCTTTTCGCCGAGCCTATACGCGGATCTAGTTCGCCGTCATCCCGCCATCGATCACCAACTCGGTCCCCGTGACCCACGACGCTTCGTCCGAGGCGAGGTAGAGGCAGCCGGCGGCGATGTCGTAGGGCGTGCCGAAGCGGCCGAGCGGCGTGGCCTCCATGCGCCTGCGCGCCACCTCGGGATTGGAATGGCCCGGCGCGGTCATCGGCGTGTCGACGAAGCCCGGATGGACCGAGTTCACGCGGATCTTGTCGGACGCGTACTGGATCGCCGCCGCCTTGGAGAAGATGCGCACCGCACCCTTGGAGGCGTGGTAGGCGGCGTTGGCATGGCTGCCGACGATGCCGCAGATCGACGAGATGTTGATGATCGAGCCGCCGCCTGAGCGCTGCATGGCCGGCACCGCGGCCTTGGTGCCGAGGAACACGCCGGTCGCGTTGATCTCCATGACGAGGTTCCAATGCTCGAGCGTCTGGTCGGCGAGCCGCGGCCCCGCCGTGTGCCCGGTCTGGATGTTCTGCTTGGGATCGCGCCCCGAAATGCCGGCGATGTTGCACAGGATATCGACGCGGCCCCACGCCTTCTCGGCCTGGTCGACGATGGCGCTCCAGCGCCCTTCGTTCCGCACGTCCTGCTCGGCAAAGCGCGCGGTTCCGCCTGCCGACCCGATTTCCTGCTCGATCGACTTGCCGAGCGACGTGTTGCTGTCGGTCAGCAGGACGGATGCGCCGTGCTGGGCGAACAGGCGCGCCGTCGCCGCCCCGATGCCCGAGGCGCCGCCTGTGACGATGGCGACCTTGCCTGAGAGTCTTTTGCCCGGCTCCATGGTTGTCTCCTCGTTTCCTCTGTTAATCTGGCCCCTCTGCAAGGGTGTGACATATGAACGTGATTTCGCGGCCCCGTCACGACGTTCAGGACATAGCGGAGTCCTGGCTGAAATCCTTCGGCGATGCCTTGCAGGCGGGCGACGCCGCGGGCGCGGCCCGCCACTTCGCAAGCGAGGGACACTGGCGCGACGTGCTGGCGTTCACGTGGCGGATCGGAACCGAGACCGGCGCAGCGGCGATCGAGGCCGCGCTGGCGCCGACTCTTTCACGCACCAAGCCGCGCCACTTCCACATTCCGGAAGAGCGTTCGCAGGCGCGCCGCGTCAAGCGCGCCGGCGTCGACTGCATCGAGGCGATCTTCGAGTTCGAGACGGCGGCCGGCCGCGCCAACGGCGTCGTGCGCCTGATCGAGGAGGACGCGGAGTGGCGCATCTGGACCCTGCTCACCACGCTCGAGGAGCTGAACGGCTATCCCGACGGCCGGCCGAAGGCCGTGAGCGACGCCGAAAAGTATTCGCGCGACTTCGGCGGCGAGAACTGGCTCGACCAGCGGCGCAAGGCGCTCGCCTACGCCGACCACGATCCGGCGGTGCTGATCGTGGGCGGCGGCCAGGCCGGCCTGTCGGCGGCGGCCCGGCTCAACCATCTCGGCGTCGACACCTTGATCATCGATCGCAACCAGCGCATCGGCGACAACTGGCGCCTGCGCTATCACTCGCTGACCCTGCACAACGAGGTGCACGTCAACCACCTGCCGCTGATGCCGTTCCCGCCGACTTGGCCGGTGTTCATTCCCAAGGACAAGCTCGCCAACTGGTTCGAGACGTATGTCGAGAGCCTGGAACTGAACTTCTGGACAGGGACCGAGCTTTTGGGCGGTCGCTGGGACGAGAAGGCGAAGTGCTGGACGGTTATCCTACGTCGCAGCGACGGCAGCGAACGCACCATGAAGCCGCGCCACATCATCGTTGCCACGGGCGTGAGCGGCATCCCGATCTGGCCTGATGTTCCCGGCCTAGAATCCTTCAAGGGCGAGGTCATGCATTCCGGCAACTACACCACTGGCGCGGCCTGGAAGGGCGGCAACGCGATGGTGATCGGCACCGGCAACAGCGGACACGACGTCGCCCAGGACCTCTGTGCCAGCGGCGTGAACACGACGATCGTCCAGCGCAGCCCGACCTACATCGTGAGCATCCGCGAGGCGCAGAAGGTCTATTCGACCTACAGCGAGGGCCTGCCGTTCGAGGATTGCGACCTGCTTGCCTGCTCGATGCCCTATCCTGTCTTGCGCCGTGCCTACCAGCTCTCGACCGCCGAGATGCGCGAGGTCGACCGGGAGCTGCTGAAGGGCCTGGAGAAGCGTGGCTTCAAGCTGACCTTCGGCGAGGACGATACCGGCTTCCAGATGATGTATCTCAAGCGGGGCGGCGGCTACTACTTCAACGTCGGCTGCTCCGACATGATCGTCGACGGCCGCGTCGGGCTGCTGCAGTACGACACAATCGATCATTTCGTTCCGGAGGGCGTCGTCCTCAAGGATGGTTCGAAGAAGCCTTTGGATCTGGTGGTGGTCGCCACCGGCTACGAAAGCCAGCAGGAGTTCGTGCGCGCCACGCTCGGCAACGACGTCGCCGAGCGCATCGGCCCGGTCTGGGGCTTCGATGACGGCGGTGAACTGCGCAACATGTGGGGACCCACCAAGCAGGACGGTCTGTGGTTCACCGCCGGCAGCCTGGCGCAGTGCCGCATCTACTCCCGGTATCTGGCCCTGCAGATCAAGGCGCGGGAAGAGGGACTGATCGAATAGCTCTGGCCTTTTGCCGCCCGTTGCGCCAACATCCTTGAGTTGTATCTGCGAAAACACTCAACAGGGAGGGTTGAATGACGAGCCGCTCCGATATCGAGAAAACGGTGAGATCGGTCTACGCCGCGCGCGTGAGCGGCGATCTGGACGGCGTGATGACGGGCATCGCCGACGACTGCCGCTTTGCGATAAACGGGGCCGGCACGGGCGTACCGGCCCTCGCCGCGGCATCGAAAGGCAAGGCCGCCATCAAGCCGGTCATGAAGGAATTCATCGATACCTGGCGCTTCGACCAATGGAAGGAACTCTCCCTGCTGGTTGACGGCGAAAAGGCCTGCCTTCATTGGCGGGCGCGCATCACCTGCGTGCCGACCGGCAAGTCGGAGGATTTCGAGGTTCTCGACATCATCACGTTCCGCGATGGCAAGATCGTCGACTTTCACCAGGCCACCGACACGGCGATGGTGATGAAGCTCGCCACGCCCTAGGTGAGCCGCAGCTCCCGATAGCCGTCGGCCGCCACGGCATCGCAGCGCTCGCGGAAGGCCGGGGCGCTGCCGCTGTAGCGGGCGATGATGCGGGTGGTCTTGCCCTCGACGTTGCGGTTGATCCCCGTCATCCAGGAATCGATCTCGTTGGACAGGAGCCCGACGCCCAGCGACTTCACGTGGTCGGTCCACGACTGCACCCCTGCGGCGGTCGCCTCGATACGCGTGACCTGGTGCTCGCGGGCATGCCGCAGCAGGTCGGTGACCCACTCCACGCTGTACTCGATGCTGCGCGGAATGTTGCCCAGCGCGGTGTGCGGCCCCATCTGCATCATCATGTTGGGGAAGCCCTCGACCATGATGCCGAGGTAGGTCTGCGGCCCGCCCTGCCACTTGTCCGTCAACTTCAGCCCGTCGACCCCCCGGAAGTCGATGCGGTCGAACGCGCCGGTGATGGCGTCGAAGCCCGTGGCGTAGATGATGATGTCGAACTCGTATTCGGCGTCGCTTGTCTTGATCCCCTCAGGCGTGATGCGCTCGATCGGCGTTTCCTTGATGTCGACCAGCTTCACGTTGGGCTGGTTGTAAACCTCGTAGTACTTGGTCTCGAGCGGCACGCGGCGGGTGCCGAAGCCGTGGTTCTTGGGGATCAGCTTGTCGGCGACCGCCTGGTCCTTCACACGCTGGCGGATCTTGCGGGCGACGAAGTCACTCACCAGCGCGTTGGCCTCGCGGTCGACGAGAATGTCGCGGAAGTTGCCCTGCCACATGCCGAAGCCGCGGTTGCCGTAGAGCTTCTCCCACAGCGCCTCGCGTTCCTCGGGCGTCACTTCCATGGCCTTGCGCGGATCGGGCGTGTGCAGGAAGCAGGCGAAGGTCTCACGGCAGCGCTGGAAGATCTCGGGATAGCGCGGGCGGATCTCGGCCATCTCCTCCTTCGAGATCTGCGCGTTGTGCAGCGGTGCGCACCAGTTCGGCGTGCGCTGGAACACCGTGAGATGGCCCGCGGTCTTGGCGACCTCCTGGATGGTCTGCACGCCCGTGGCGCCGGTGCCGATCACCGCCACGCGCTTGCCCTCGAAGCTCACCGGCTCGTGCGGCCAGCGCGCCGTGTGGCACGACTGGCCCTTGAAGCTTTCGATGCCCTCGATCTTGGGCATGGTCGGCGCCGACAGCGGACCGATGGCGGTGATCAGGAAGCGGCAGGTGTGCTTGCTGCCGTCCTCCAGGGTGATTTCCCAGCTGCGCGTGTCCTCCTGCCAGTGAGCGGCGGTAACCCGGCTCCTGAACTGGATGTCGCGACGCAAATCGAACTTGTCGGCGACGAAGTTCAGGTACTTCAGCGTCTGCGGTTGGGGCGAGAAATGCTCCGTCCAGTGCCACTCGTCGAGAAGCTCCTGCGAGAAGGAGTAGCCGTAGGAGTAGCTCTCCGAATCGAAGCGCGCGCCGGGATAGCGGTTCCAGTACCAGGTGCCGCCGACGCCGGTGCCCGTCTCGAACACGCGCACCGTCATGCCGAGCTTGCGCAGCAGATGAAGCTGGTAGAGGCCGGAGATGCCGGCCCCGATGATGATGGCGTCGTAATTCCACATGACTGTCACCCCGAGCGAAGCGAGGGGCCTTTAAGGCCGCAGGAGAGGTCCCTCGCTACGCTCGGGATGACACCGGAAATGTGGCAAACATCGGTACTCATTCGTCAGCGCGCGACTCCCTGATTCTGCGGGTGCCCTGGAACACGGGCTTGAGGGGATCCATCACGAAGCGGATGCGCGGCAGGTCCGTGTCGACCGTGCAGCAGGTGCCGACGATGGCATCGGCCAGCGTGATCGAGGGCGCGTTCCACGCCGCCGCGTCGAAGGTCGAGACCTGCGGCTTGCCGCGCTCGGCCTTGTAGAAGGTGTACTTGGGATCGACCTGGATCAGCATCGGCTGGCTCTGGCCGTCGAGCGGCGCGTTCGCCGCCGTCACCCAGTTGATGTACTGCACGTCGGTGCCGGCGACCGGCTGCGGATCGATCAGCGCGCAGTCGAGGATGGTCTTGCCACCCCGTCTCACCGTGCCCATGACGCGATCGTGCCGGCGCAGGAACTTCACCTCGCCGGCCTCGACCGGGAGGCCCCAGCGGCCACGCAGCTCCTTGGCTGCGGGTTCGGTGCTGGCAACGGCGCCCAGCAGGAAGCCGCGCGGATGGGCGCCGGCGCGGCTACCCAGGCGCAGCACGGCGAGATTGAACGGACCGACCGGGCTCTCCGAGTACCTCGTGACGGCCAGGATCACGTAGGACGGGAGCGCCGGATGCATTGCCTTGGGCAGCAACCCGTCCGTGGTGCTGCGCGGCACCTCGATCAGGAGCTGCAGCATCTCGGCCTTGGGCAAGGTCCAGGCTTCGGTGTCGAGGTTGGCGAGCGTCGGCAGCGCCTTGGGGTTCGCCGTGATGTCGAGGGTTCCGTAGAGGGGCATCGTCTATTCCGCCGCGACCTTGGCTGCCGATCCCTTGGCGAACACCGGCATCACTTCCTTGGCGAAGAGTTTCAGGCTCGAAATCACCTGGTCCTGCGGCACCACCTCGTTGGCGTTCAGGATGAAGTTGATGCAGTCGACGCCGAGCGATTCCCACTTCTTGACGGCGCGGATGATGCGCGCGGGATCGCCATAGGCCATGCCCTCGGTCTGCTGCTCGTTGGCGTCCGGGCCGGTGGCGGCGCGGCGCAGCGCCGGCAGCAGGCCGAGCGACTGGTAGGACGGCGAGGAGAAGACCTCGCGGGTGGAGATGAGCTGCGTGGCGAGATAGTTGAAGGTGTTGCCCAGCCGCTTGCCCATCTCGACGCCGGTCTTCTCGTCCTCGTGGCAGAACAGGAAGTTGGTCGTGGCGACCTGCTCGTTCACGAAGGCACCGACCGGCTCGCATGACTTGATGCGCCGGCGGTACTCCTTGATCTTCTTCTCCTGCTCCTCGAAGCCCGCGAAGGAGAGGCCGAGGCTGCCCAGCCCGCGGTCGGCGGCGTCGATCTCCGTGCCCGGACTGGTGACGGCGACCCACATCGGCGGATGCGGCTTCTGGTAGGGTTTCGGCAGGATGGTTCGCTCGGGCATCGACCAGAATTCGCCCTGGTAGGAGAAGGTCTCCTGCATCCACATCTTGGGCAGGCAGCGCACGAACTCGTCCCAGCTCTTCTTGGTGATGTCGGGATTGGCGCGGAAGCCGCCGAGCTCGGTCCAGGTCGCCGAGCGGCCGGTGCCGACATGCAGGCGGCCGCCCGACAGGATGTCGAGGGTGGCCGTCTTCTCGGCGATCTTGATGGGATGATTGAACTCCGGGACGCAGACGACGATGCCGTGCCCGACCTGGATGTTCTTGGTGATCATGGCGCAGGCGGTCAGGAACAGCTCCGGCGCGGAGCAGTGGGAGTATTCCTCGAGGAAGTGGTGCTCGACGGCCCACACATGATCGAAGCCCAGCTCGTCAGCGAGCTTCACCTGCTCAAGGCAGTTGTTGTAGACGGTCCGTTCCTTTTCCGGCGTCCATGGACGCGGAATGGAGATCTCGTAGAACAGGCCGAACTTCATCCCTGCATCTCCTTACATCCGTAGCGAAACGCTAGGCTTGCGAGCGGGTCCGCGCAACAGCACCATGGGTCCGGAGGGCGAAATCGCGAATGACCAGACTGGCAGGCAAGGTGGCCATCGTTACCGGCGGGGCAAGCGGCATGGGCCGCGCCACGGTCATGCGCTTCCTGGCCGACGGCGCCAAGGTTGTCGTGGCCGATCTCAACGAAGCCAACGGCGCGGAAACGGTGTCGGTTGCCAAGGCGAACGGCCACGGCGAACAGGTCGCCTTCGTGCGCTGTGACGTCGCCAGGGAAGAGGATGTTGTGGGCCTCGTTGCCGATGCCGAGAAGCGCTTTGGCCGGCTCGACATTGCCTATCTCAACGCCGGCGTCGGCGGCGCCTTCGGGCCGATCGCCGAGACCAGCGTCGAGGACTGGGACTACACCTTCGCCGTCCTGACCCGCTCGGTGTTCCTCGGCATGAAGCACGCGTCGCAGGCCATGAAAAAGCATGGTGGCGGTGTAATCCTCGTGACAGCCTCGATCGCCGGCATGGTGGGCGGCGGCGGCAGCCACGCCTATTCGGCAGCCAAGGCCGCCGTCATCAGCCTGATCGAGAATGTGGCGGCCGAGCTCGGTGGCGATCGCATCCGCGTCGTCGGCATCGCGCCCGGCGTGATCTCGACGCCGCTGGTCCATCGCGGCAGGCCGGAGAAGTACGAGAAGCAGTTCAGCCACCAGCCCTGGCCCGACCGCGGCGAGCCCGAGGTCATCGCCGATGTGGCGTCGTTCCTGGTCTCCGACGAGGCGCGCTTCATCACCGGCGAGACCATCAAGGTCGATGGCGGCCTTCTGGCGCAAGGCATTGCCCTGTGGGGCACGGGCAGGGACAACACCTTCATGAAAAGCGCGGGCGTGAACCGCGGCACGACCGGCGAGGCCATGGTCGTGCGCAACCTGAGGGACAAGCCATGAGCGAAGCCGAGAAACTCCACCGCCGTCTGATCGGCCAGCAGGGCTCGCGGCGCTCTCTGAACACGCCGGCGCTGGTGCTCGATCTGGAAATGCTTGAGCGAAACATCGCCGAGATGGCCGCCTTCGCCAAGGCGCACAAGGTGAACCTCCGGCCGCATTCCAAGACCCACAAGTCGGCCGACATTGCCCGCCGCCAGATCGAAGCCGGCGCGCTCGGCGTGTGCTGCGCCAAGCTGGGCGAAGCCGAGGCGCTGGGCGAGGCCGGCATCGAGAGCCTGCACATCACTTCCCCGGTCGTGACGCCGCAGGCGATCGACCGTCTGATCGCGCTCAACGCCAAGGTCAAGGACCTGATGGTGGTGGTCGACCACCCTGCCAACGTCGAGGCGCTGGCCACGGCTGCCGCCAAGGCGGGCAAGCCGTTGACGGTGATCGTCGACATCGACCCCGGCATGCATCGCACCGGCGTGGCCAGCCCCGACGGCGTCGTCGAGCTGGTGAAGAAGGTCATGGGGCTGAAGTCCCTGAAATACGCCGGCGTGCAGTTCTACTGCGGCCGTCACCAGCACATCGTCGACTTCAAGCAGCGCCAGGCCGAGATCGAGGAGCGCACCGACTACCTGAAGGGCATCTTGGCCAAGCTCGACGCCGCCGGTTTGAAGCCCGGTATCGTCACCGGCTCAGGCACCGGCACGCACTACATCGATGCCAAGCTCGGCGCCTTCACCGAGCTGCAGGTCGGCTCCTACGTGTTCATGGACCACGACTACAACGTCTGCGACCTGCGCGGCCTTGACAAGCCGACCTTCGAGCAGGCCCTGCAGATCGACGCCCGTGTCGTCAGCGCCAACACCGCCGGCATGGTCACCGTCGACGCCGGCCTGAAGGCGATGGCGACCGAGAAGGGCCCGCCCATGATCCTGAAAGGCGCGGTCGAGGGTTCGACCACGCGCTTCATGGGCGACGAGCACCTGGCGGTGATCGCGCCCGAGGGCAAGGCCGCGCCCGGCCACGGCGAACAGGTGATCCTGACGCCGCCGCATTGCGACCCCACAGTCAATCTCTACGAGAGCTATCACGTGGTGAAGGGCGACACGCTGGTCGACATCTGGCCGGTGACGGCGCGCGGCCGCTCGCGCTGAGTGAGGCCACGAGCCTGTTTTTGCCTAGAGCTTTGAAACAGCCGAGAGCGCCCGCGCTGCCTCTGCGCGGGCACACCTTCCGCACCAACCCTCAAATTTTCTTCCCGCCTCAGTCCACTGCCCTGAGTTGCCTGTCCGCTCCACCAGGCCGTATTCCGAGAGCACGGTGATTGCGTGCTCCACGACATAGTATTGCTGGGCCATGGCGCACAATGCTTCGAGTAGCAGTGCTTCGCGGTTGCTGATGCCGAGCTCCGTAGCGGGCGTGTATTCAGGATCGTCCACCTCGGTCAGCAATGGCAGGTTGTGTTGAGCTCTCACCCCGACAGACTTTCTCGGGAGCGCTTTTCGAAGTCTTTGTCCGGCGTCTGTCCATTCTCCAAAGCGGAGCGTTGGCAGGCACAAATTCACAATGCCGTATTCCTTGAGCGCCAGGATCGAGCTTTCACCTGCGCTCATTGCGCTTGTGTCTATGAGGCTACCTTCTTGTCCGTTTTCAAACGGCCGATCAAGAAGGCGATCGACCTCATGGACAAGCGTCTCGAGCAATCTTCTCTCACGTTCGCTCAGATCGGGAACCACGGCATCCGCCTTTACGTGTCGCCTGCGCAACAGTAGCACGGCCGACCGGTATCGAAGCTCACTGTGCCGGCCCAACAGAAAAAGGGGCCGTTCCGAAGAACGACCCCCTTCCGGACTGCGCGTCCCGAGCGACCTCGGAAATCGGCCCGTCGCGTTGCCGCTCCAGGCAATCTCCGGGCGGTCACACGAACCGCGCGGCCTACCTGCCTGCAAGACCAGCGGTGTCGCTTGCGCGTCTCCTCTGATCCCCGTGCGGCGTGCCCTTTCGGGTCGTCACCGCACCTGAGGCCGGTCGCCGAGTTTGGTCTTTTATTTAAGAGAGGACCGGGGCTCGACCAACCGCTGCTCTCTGATTGTGAAGCTAACACGACTCGCTCACGCGCTCCGCTGGATTCCACCATCCGCTGTCGGTGCATTAGGTGGAAAACGATCATAAGATTCGGCACTGCTCGCATTTGTTGTATGCCGCCTCATGCCGAACACAACTCCATGGGAACGCATGCGCACGAACGATAACGCGCGCCTTGTCAGGCCGCCTTGGGCAACGCGCCCGACACCTGGCGGATCGTGACGTTCACCCGGTTCCAGAAGTTGATCAGGGCGATGTTGAGCACGAGGTCGGCCAGCGCCTTTTGATCGTAGTGCCGGGCGGCTTCGTTCCAGATCTCGTCGCTCACCGCATCGCCGCGATCGGCGATGCGCGTCGCTGCTTCGGTCAACGCCAGGGCAGCGCGCTCGGCGTCGCTGAAGTAGGGGGCCTCTCGCCAGGCGGCGACGGCGAACAGGCGCTCGTCCTTCTCGCCAGCCTTCTTGAGGTCGCCGGCGTGCATCTCGACGCACATGCTGCAGCCGTTGATCTGGCTGGCGCGCAGCCGCACCAGCTCGAGGGTGGTGTTGGGCACGCCGCCCTTGGCGATCGAAGCCCCCAGGGCATTCAGGGCCTTCAGTGCCTCGGGAACCAGGAAAACAGGGTTGGTCATCCGTGATTGCATGATCATCTCCTTTGTCACATCGGCCGGCTGTCGGCCGTCATGGGCATGACGAAGCGCGACCGGGGAATGTGACCGATGGAAAAAGAAAAATGGCTGGCCGAGCAGTTCGAGACCCACCGCGACCATCTGCAGCGGGTTGCCTACCGTATGCTGGGCTCGACGGGCGAGGCCGATGATGCCGTCCAGGAAGCCTGGCTGCGGCTCAGTCGCTCGGAGCCTGCAGGCATCGAGAATCTTGGGGGCTGGCTGACCACGGTCGTCGCCCGCGTCTGCCTCGACACCCTGCGCGCGCGCAAGTCGAGGCGCGAGGACCCGTTGGACGGCGAGCCCTTGCCCGCGGCAGGCCATGCCGCGGGAAACAACCCCGAGCGCGAGGCCGAGCTTGCCGACAATGTCGGCCTGGCGCTGCTCGTCGTGCTGCAAGCCCTGGCGCCGGCCGAGCGCGTCGCTTTCGTGCTGCACGACATGTTCGACCTGCCGTTCGAGGAGATCGCGCCCATCGTCGGTCGCTCACCCGCAGCGGCCCGCCAGCTCGCCAGTCGTGCCCGCCGTCGGGTGCAAGGTTCGAAGGCGGCGGACGCCGATGTGGCGAGCCACCGCCCGGTCGTGGACGCCTTTCTCGCCGCCGCCCGTAGCGGCGACATGGCGGGCCTGCTGGCCGTGCTCGATCCCGACGTCGTCCTGCGCGCCGACCCCGCCGCGGTGCAGCTGGGTGGCGTGCCCGAGCTGCGCGGTGCCGAAGCGGTCGCGGCCAACTTCAAGGGCAAGGCGCAGGCTGCGCGGCCGGCGTTGGTCAACGGCGCGGTCGGCGTCGTGGTGGCGCCGCAGGGTCGCCTGCTGCTGGTGCTCAACCTGTCGTTTGCCGGCGACAGGATCGCGGCGATCGACGTGGTTGCCGACCCGGACCAAGTCAAGGCATTGGATCTGTCGACTTTGTCGTAGCAGGAGAATTGCCGTGCGCCTCTATGTTACGCCCGCCTCTCCCTGGGTCAGGAGAGTCAGGGTCTCAATCCTCGAGCTGGGGATCGAGGACCGCTTCGAGTTCGTGCAGACCAAGTGGTCGCACCAATGGGCGACCCGGGTCGTCGAGCATCGGCCCGAGTTCCTGGAGGCCACTCCCGTCGTGCGCATTCCGGCGTTGGTCACGGCGGACTTCTCGCTCACCGACTCGCATTCGATCTGCGACTACATCAATGGCGAGCTTGGCGGCTTCCGGCTCCTGGCCCGCGAGGGAGCGGCGCGGTGGCGGGCGCTGGCCGACATGTCGGTCGCCTGCGGCATCATCGAGGCGCACATCTCGCGACGGGCCGAGCTGCTGCGCTCCGAACATGAGCGGTCGAACGACTTCATCGGCAAGATGCGGGATCGGGAACTCAGGTGCTTTGCCGCGCTGGACAAGCGCGTGCCGCATTTCAGCGCCGCGTTCGATCTCGCCCAGATCACGATCGCCGTGGCCTGTGGCTACGAGAGCTGGCGCTACGGCAACGAATGGCGCGACATCGCGCCGAAGCTGGCCGGTTGGTATGACGTCGTGGCGCAGCGGCCATCGATGAAGGCCACCGAACCCGCCGAAACACCGCAGGCCTAGGCGCTGGCGCCGACCAGCACGTTGCCTTTCCACACCCGCACCAGCGCGGCGAGCGCCGCCATGCCGACCGCAGCCACGACGAACATGCCGAGAAATGCCTTCTGGCCGAACTCGCCATAGAGCACGCCGGCGATCTGGTAGATCACCGCCTGCGCCATGCCTGTGCCGATCGCGTAATAGACGCTCTGGCCAAGCGCCACGCCCGACGCCGGCAGCGCGCGTTGGATGAAGGCCATGGCGCCGAGATGGCAGGCGGCGAAGCTGCCGGCATGCAGCGCCTGCAGCGGCACCAGCGCCCACAGGTCGGTCGTGAAGGCCATGCCGAGCCAGCGCACCATGGCGCAGCCGAGCGCCAGGGCGATCATGCCGCAGACGCCGAGCCGCGCCAGCAGGTGGCCGCTGAAAAGCATGAGGACGATCTCGACGGCGACGCTCAGGCCCCACAGCAGGCTGATGGTGACGTCGTCGATGCCAGCCGCGCGCCAGGTCAGCGTGCCGAAACTGTAGAGCACCGCGTGGCTTGCCTGGCAGAAGCCGGTGGCAATCATGAAGAGCAGGAAGGGGCGCGAGGTCAGGAGGTCGCGGATCCCGAACGGCGCATGCTTCGTCGCGTCCTGACGGTGCGACTCGGCCGGTGGCAGCAGCAGCGCGAACGGCACCAGCAGCACGATGCCGACGAAACCGACATAGAGCACCCAGGATGGACCGTTGCGGTCGACGGCCGCGCCGCAGATCACGGCGCCCAGGATGAAAGCTACCGAGCTCCAGACGCGAAGGCTGCCGTAGTTGAAGCCGCGTGCCTTGGTCTCGGTCACCAGGATGCCGTCGTAGAGGGCCATGGTCGGCGCCCACACCGCGCCCCACAGCAGGCTGACCAGCAGGATGGCGAGGAAGCCGTGGGAGAACTGGTAGCCGACCATCAGCAGGACGGCCGCGCTCGCCAGCGCCAGGATGAGGCCGCGCGTGCCGCCGATGCGATGCGACAGCCAACCGATCGCCAGCGTCGAGGCGACGCTCATGATCTGGCGGCTCATGAACAGGGTGCCGATCTCGGCGTCCTCGACTCCGCGGTCGCGCAGCCACACCGGCCAGTAACTCATGAAGGCCCCAGCGGCGAAGAAGTACGCGGCGCCGTAGCTCGACAGCCTGATGGCGGTGACGAGGCGCGGCATCAGAGTGATGAGGAAAGCAAGACTGTCATCCCGAGTGCAGCGAGGGCCCTTTCGGCCTCGCAAAGGTCCCTCGCTGCGCTCGGGATGACAATGGGGTCGTCATCAGCGGCGTGCGACTACGCCGCGAACTCGCGCCGCACCTGTTCCGAATGCTGACCCACGGTCGGGACCTCGCCCAGCCGTTCGGGCTCGCCGTTCCACGAGGCAGCGAGCGCCGGCATCGAGACCTCGCCGCTCGCCGTGCCGAAGCTCACGCGGCGGAGCTGCGGATGGCTCGAGAGGTCGTCGACCGAGCTCACGCGCGCCCAGGCGATTTGCGCGGCGTCGAGGCGGGCGGCGAGCTCGGCGAAGGCCTGGCTGCCAAAGCTCTTCTGGACGATGGCGTTGGTGTCGTCGCGCCGCGCGTTGCGCGCCTTGTTGGTGGCGTAATCGGGATCCTTCTCCAGGCCCGGACGGTCGAGCACGCCGTGGCACAGGCGCTCGAACTCTCGGTCGTTCTGGATCGAGATCAGCACCGGCACCTTGTCGGCCGTCTGGTAGACGCCGTAGGGCGCGATGAAGGGATGGGTGAGGCCGAGCCGCGGCCAATCGTAGTCGGAGTAGTCCTTGGCCAGTACCGGCACGGTCATCCACTCCGCCATGGCGGAGAACAGCGAGACCGCGATGGCGCGGCCTTCGCCGGTCGTCTGGCGGGCGAGCAGCGCTTCCAGCACGGCGGCGTGGGCGTACATGCCGGTGCCGATGTCGGTGGCCGAGATGCCGACGCGGCCCGGACCTTCGGCCGTGCCGGTGATCGAGGCGAGGCCGCTCTCGGCCTGCACCAGCAGGTCATAGGCGCGACGGTCCCTGTAGGGGCCGTGCTCGCCGTAGCCCGAGATGTCGACCGTGATCAGCCGCTTGTTCTTCGTCCGCATCGCCGCCGAGCCGAAACCCGCGCGTTCGGCGGCACCGGGCGCCAGGTTCTGGATGAGCACGTCGGCTCTGGCGATCATGCGGTGCAGCAGCCCCAGGTCGCCCTTGTCCTTGAAGTCGAGCGTGACCGACTGCTTGCCCCGGTTCAGCCAGACGAAATAGCTCGATTGCCCGTTCACATAGGAATCGTAGGCACGGGCGAAATCGCCCTCCGGCCGCTCGATCTTGATCACGCGTGCGCCGGCATCCGCCAGGCGAGCCGCGCAATAGGGGGCGGCCACAGCCTGCTCCACGCTGATCACCAGCAGACCTTCAAGCGCTCCGGGCATCCTGCAACTCAGCTCCTCGCGATGGCCGATCCGACTACCACGCCAACGGAAGTTCGACCAACGTCGAATGGAGCCGATGATCGGCCGGCCGGATACTCTGCTGTCATGAGGTGATGCCCAATGCCGCCGGATGCTCTTGCCCTCTACGCTGCGGTGATCCTGCTTCTGCCGATGGTCGCCTTCTTCCTGTCGTCGCCGACCTTTCTTCTTGTCGGGCTGGAGATTCCAGAAGTCACCCAGCTGCTGCGCGGCCTGTTCAACGGCTACTTCATGGTGATGGGCATTGCCGGGGTCGTCTCGACGATCGGCTTCGTCGCCGCAGGCCGGCCGGGCTTTGCCGTCGGCGCGGTCGCGATCGCGATCTTCGCGACCCTGGCCCGGCGCTGGTTCCTGCAGGGCATCGACGCCGAGCTGCAGGCGAGGGCAGCCGGCATTGCCACGGCAGTGTCGCGGCTTCGCGCCCTGCATGTCAAAGGCATGCTGGCCAACGCCATCCAGCTCATGGTGGTCGTCGGCAGCGTGCCCCTCATCGTCGGATAGATCGCCGTTCTGAGCAGCGAGCCCGACCAGCAATTGTTTCGCTCGCGCGCGCCGTCGGTATGCTAGGTCACGGCAAAGCCAACCGAGAGGACGGACATGCCGGGACCGCTTCAGGGCGTGCGGGTGATCGATCTGACGGCCGTGTTGCTCGGGCCGTTCGCCACGCAGCATCTGGCCGACATGGGCGCCGACGTGATCAAGGTCGAGCCGCCGGAGGGCGACCTGCTGCGCGTCTCGGGCGGCTCGATGGGGCGCGACAAGAGCATGGGGCCGATCTACATGGCGGCCAACCGCAACAAACGCTCATTGTGCCTCGACCTCAAGAAGCCCGCGGCCTGCGCGGTGCTGAAGGAACTGGTCAAGACGGCCGATCTCTTCATCCATAACAGCCGGCCGCAGGCGATCGAGCGCCTCGGCCTGGGCTACGAGGACCTGAAGAAGGTCAATCCGTCGATCATCTACGGCTATTCATTGGGCTACGCGCGCAAGGGCCCATACGGCCACAAGCCCGCCTTCGACGACCTGGTGCAGGGCGTGAGCGGTGCGGCCTCCCTGCAGTCGCGCGTCGACGGCCTGCCGCCGCGTTTCATGCCGAGCCTGATCGCCGACAAGACCACCGGCTTGCATCTCTGCATCGCCGTCCTGGGCGCGCTCTACCATCGCCAGAAGACGGGCGAGGGCCAGATGATCGAGGTGCCGATGCTCGAGACCCTGGCCTCGTTCTGGCTGACCGAGCACCTGTTCGGTGCCACCTGGACGCCCGAGCGCGGCGCCATGGGCTATGACCGCATCATCAACAAGTTCCGCCATCCCTTCAAAACCAGGGACGGCTACATCTGCGCGCTGCCCTACACCGACGCGCACTGGCTCACCTTCTTCGAGCTCGCCGGCCGGCCCGATCTCTGCAAGGAGCAGCGCTTCATCGACCGCAACGAGCGCGCCAAGAATTTCAGCGAACTCTACCAGGTGCTGGCCTCGCTGCTGGAGCATCGTCCGACCGACGAATGGCTGGAGATGTTCGACAAGGCCGACATCCCGGCGATGCCCGTGCGCACCCTCGAAGAACTGTTCGACGATCCGCATCTCAAGGCGACCGGCTTCTTCACCGAGCGCGAGCATCCCACCGAGGGGCCGATCACGACCTTTGCCAGCCCGCTCGATTTCGAGAAGACCAAGGTCGAGTTCCGCCGCCACGCTCCGCGCATCGGCGGCGACGGCGAGGAGGTGCTGCGCGAGGCCGGCGTCAGCGACGCGGAGATCGCCAAGCTGAAGGCCGACAAGGCCCTGATCGTGCCGGGTCCGATGGCCCCGTGACCCCTGTCGTGACGGCAATCGACGGCTCCTACATTCCCGGCACAACGTCGGGCCCCTATCCAGCCCGGCCCGGCAACCGCGTACGCGCCTTCATCGACGGGCCGCAGATCATGCGACGCATCGGCGAGGCGATCGCGAATGCGCGCCATAGCGTGTGGCTCACCGTCGCCTTCTACTCCGACGACTTTCTCGTCCCGGACGGCCAGGAGCCGTTGTTCGACATACTCGATCGGGCTGTTGCGCGCGGCGTCGATGTGCGGCTCTTGATCTGGCGGCCCAATCCCGAGACCGCCGCCAGTCCTCGCGTGTTTGGCGGCTCGGCCGAGCAGCGCGCGCTGCTCGCCAGGCGCGGGTCACGTTTCAGGATTCGCTGGGACAGGGCGGCGACGGTCTTCTGCCAGCATCAGAAGAGCTGGGTGATCGATGCCGGCCAGCCGTCGGAGACCTCCTTCGTGGGCGGCCTCAATCTCACCAGCGTCGCCATGCGGCTGCACGACGTCTACGTCGAGGTGACCGGCCCATCGGCGACCGACGTGCGCCACAATTTCGTCGAGCGCTGGAACGAGGCCAGCGAACGCCATGCACCGGATGGCAACTGGACGTGCGACGCAAGCGACGAACTGCCCCATGCCGAGCACCCCCGCGAGCCGTGCGGGCCGAGCACCGTGCAGATCCAGCGCATGCTCGATGGTCGCCGCTATCCGCCGACGCGCGTCGAGCGATCGATCCTGGAGCAGTACCAGCGCGCGATCGATGCCGCGCGCCGCACGATCTACCTGCAGAACCAGGCGATCCCGATGCCGGAGGTCGCCCGTCATCTGCTGGCCGCCGTCGAACGCGGCGTCGATGTGGTCATGCTCGTGCCGGCGATCGCCGAGGGCTATGTCTACGAGGCGCGCAACGATCCGCAGGAGGCCGCGCGGTTCTGGGGCATCGAGACGCTGGCCCGCCACGACAATTTCACGCTGGCCGGACTGGCAGAGCTTCACGACGGCGCGCGCCGCGCCGCCTACGTGCACGCCAAGATGATGGTGGTCGACGATGTCTGGATGACCGTCGGATCCTGCAATCTGCACCCCTTTTCACTGTCCGGTCACACTGAGATGAACGCCTCGATCTGGGACGCCGCCATCGCCCGCGACTTGCGCTGCCGGCTCTTCGCCCAGCATCTCGGTGTCGACACGGCATCGCTCGACGATCGCACGGCGCTGCACCAGTTCCGGGACATTGCCCGCAGCAATCGGACCAGGTTGGAGACCGGCGCGCCGGATTGGCAGGGCTTCGCTTTCGCTTTGTCGCCGGAGACTTACGCCAGGAAATCCGGCGTGAAAGCCGACCTGACGTAACGCGAGACTTACGTAAAGTCGTTCCGCTTCGCGGCGGAACAAGCCGCGATCCGGCTGCATCGTGCTTGTCCCGGCGGGCCTCGTGGCTAAACTCCGGCGCAAACGAAAGCCTCATCCGGCCGGGAGGGATGCATGGACCTCGCTTTCACACCCGAAGAGCAGAAGTTCGCCGATGAAGTCCGCGCCTTCGTGCGCGCCAACTTGGCAACCGACATCCGCGACAAGGTGAAGAACGGCAAGCACCTGATCCGCGACGACTACATGCGCTGGCAGCAGGCCCTCGGGAATCAGGGCTGGCTGGTCTACACCTGGCCCAAGAAGCATGGCGGTCCGGGCTTCACGCCCGCGCAACGCTACATCTTCGAGAATATCTGCGCCGAGGAACATGCGCCGGGCATCATCCCGTTCGGCACCAAGATGGTCGGGCCGGTGATCTATACCTTCGGCAACGACGAGCAGAAGGCCAGGTACCTCGAGCCGATCCGCAGGAGCACCGTGTGGTGGTGCCAGGGCTATTCCGAGCCGGGCTCGGGCTCCGATCTCGCGAGTCTCCGCACCAAGGCCGAGAAGCAGGGCGATCATTACATCGTCAACGGCTCGAAGACGTGGAACACGATGGGCCACTGGGCCGACTGGATCTTCTGCCTGGTGCGCACCGACCCCAAGGCCAAGCCGCAGGAGGGCATCTCCTTCCTGCTGATCGACATGAAGACGCCGGGCATCACCGTGAAGCCCATCATCATGGCCGACGGCGGTCACGAGGTGAACGAGGTGTTCTTCGACAACGTCAAGGTTCCGGTGGTCAACCTCATCGGCAAGGAGAACGAGGGCTGGACCTGCGCCAAGTTCCTGCTGGCCAACGAGCGGCTCGGCATCGCCGCCGTGCCGCAGTCCAAGCGCGGCGTCGAGGCGCTGAAGGACATCGCCCGCGCCGAGCAGGAGAATGGCAAGCCGCTGATCGAGAACCAGAGCTTCGCCGAGAAGATCGCCGATCTCGAGATCCAGGTGACGGCATTGGAGTACACCGAGCTCCGCGTGCTCTCCAGCATGGCGCATGGCGGCCAACCCGGCCCGGAAGTGTCGGGCCTGAAAGTCAGGGGCTCGGAGATCCAGCAGCGCATCACCGAGCTCACGATGGAGGCGGTCGGCGAATATTCCGCGCCTTACCTGCCGGGCCTGCTGTGGCAGGGTTCCAACGAGGAGCCGGTCGGGCCGGCCTACGCGCATCTCGCGGCGCCGCGCTACTTCAACACGCGCAAGACCACGATCTACGGCGGCAGCAACGAGATCCAGAAAGGGATCATCAGCAAGATGGTGCTTGGACTTTAAGGGAGCGCGGGCCTCCGGCCCGCAATCATGATCATGAGCGGGCCGGAGGCCCGCGCTCCCGGAAAGAGAATGAAATGGACCTGAACCTCAAACCCGAACACAAAGCCTTCGCCGACGAAGTCCGCGCTTTCGTCCGCGCCAACCTGTCGCCGGCCACGAAGGCCAAGACCTTTTCCGGCAAGCACTACGACAAGGACGATCACATCCAGTGGCAGAAGGCGCTGGGCCGCCAGGGCTGGCTCGCCTACACCTGGCCCAGGAAGTATGGCGGCCCGGGCTGGGATGTGACGCAGCGCTTCCTGTTCGAGAACGTGCTCGCGGAAGAAGGCGCGCCGCGCATCATTCCGTTCGGCCCCAAGATGGTCGGGCCGGTGATCTACACTTTCGGCAGCGACGAGCAGAAGGAACGCTTCTTGCCCGGCATCCGCAGCTCCGAGGTGTCGTGGTGCCAGGGCTATTCCGAGCCGGGCGCCGGCTCCGATCTCGCGTCGCTGCGCACGCGCGCGGTGCGTGAAGGCGACCACTACGTCGTCAACGGCCAGAAGACCTGGACCTCGTTCGCCCATTGGGGCGACTGGATCTTCTGCCTGGTGCGCACCAATCCCGAGGCCAAGGCGCAGGAGGGCATCTCCTTCCTGCTGATCGACATGAAGACGCCGGGCGTCACGGTGCGGCCCATCGTCATGCTGGACGGCGCCCATCACGTGAACGACGTGTTCCTCGACAATGTCAAGGTCCCTATCGCCAACCGCATCGGCAAGGAAGGCGAGGGCTGGACCTGCGCGAAGTTCCTGCTGGCCAACGAGCGGCTCGGCATCGCCGAGGTGCCGTCCTCCAAGCGCGGCGTGCGCTCGCTGCGCGACATCGCCCGCGCCGAGCCCGCGAACGGCGCGACGATGGCTGATGATCCCGCGTTCGCGGCGCAGATCGCCGACCTCGACCTGCAGGTCCAGGCGCTGGAGATGAGCGAGCTGCGCGCACTCTCGACCATGGCGCTGGGCGGCGCGCCGGGACCGGAGGTCTCGACCCTGAAAATCCGCGGCTCGGAGATCCAGCAGCGCATCACCGAGCTCACCATGGAGGCGGTGGGCGAGTATGCCGCGCCCTACCAGCCGGGCATGCTGTTCCAGGACACCAACGAGACGCCGGTCGGCCCCGACCATGCGCCGCCCGCTGCGCCGCGCTACTTCAATTTCCGCAAGACGAGCATTTACGGCGGCAGCAACGAAATTCAGAAGAACATCGTGTCGAAGATGGTGTTGGGGCTATAACGATCCATAGAAGAATGGCTCCTCTCCCCCGCTAGAGGGAGAGGGTGGGGGAGGGGGCGGCGCACGTCGATGCCCCCTCACCTAGCCTCTCCCCTAGCGGGGGAGAGGAATTTGAGACTGGAGGAAAAAGAAATGGACCTGTCCCTTTCCGACGAACAGAAGCAGCTGCAGGACGCTGCCGAGCGCTTCGTTCGCGACAAGTACGCCTTCGAGAACCGGCGCAAGATCGCGGCCACCGAAAAGGGCTGGTTGCCGGAGAACTGGGCGCAGATGGCGGAGCTCGGCTGGCTCGGCATGGCCTTCTCCGAGGAGGACGGCGGCTACGGCGGCGGGCCGATCGAGACCATGATCGTCATGGAGCAGTTCGGCAAAGGCCTGGTGTTGGAGCCGTTCCTGCCGACCGTGGTGCTGGGCGGCGGCATGATCGCCAAGGCGGGGTCGAAGGCCCAGAAGGAGGCGCTGCTCGCGCCCATGATCGAGGGCAAGAAGCAGTTCGCCTTCGCCTGGCTGGAGCGCCAGTCGCGCTACAATCTCGCCGACGTGTCGCTCAAGGCGACCAAGGAAGGCAACGGCTGGTCGCTGTCGGGCCACAAGGGCGTGGTCTACAACGCGCCGTCGGCCGACAACATCATCGTGCTCGCCCGCACCTCCGGAGGCGCGCGCGAGGAGAAGGGGCTGACGCTGTTCGTGGTCGACGGCAAGGCCAAGGGCATCACCCGCCGCGACTACCCGACCCAGGACGCGCTGCGCGCCTCGGAGCTCACCTTCGACAAGGTCTCGGTCGGCGCCGACGCGGCGCTGGGCAAGGTCGATGACGCCTTCGGCGTGGTCGAGGATGCGGTCGACCACGCCATCGTGGCGCTGTGCGCCGAGGCGACCGGCTGCATGGATGCGATCAACGCGGCGACGCTCGAGTACATCAAGACCCGCAAGCAGTTCGGCGTGCCGATCGGCAAGTTCCAGGTGCTGCAGCATCGCATGGTCGACTGCTTCACCAACGCCCAGGAAGCGCGCTCGATGACCCTGATGGCCTCGCTCAAGATCGACGACAAGGATCCCATCGTGCGCCGCAAGGCCGCCTCGGGCGCCAAGGTCCAGATCGGCAAGTCGGGCAAGTTCTGCGGCCAGAGCGCGGTGCAGATGCACGGCGGCATGGGCGTCACCGACGAGCTCTCGGTCAGCCACTATTTCAAGCGGCTGACCATGATCGACCTGATGTTCGGCAACCAGCAGCATCACCTGACGCGCTACAGCAACCTCGCCATGGCGGCGTGATCGCCGTCTTTTTCGGCGGAGCGCCATCATCGATGTCATTCATTTCGACGGGGGCGAGCGTCTTTTCTCTGTCGGTGGTGCTGTTGCTGCTCGGGGTGCGAACCCGCTAATCTCCACGATGGAGGTAAGGTCATGGCATACGAAACGGTACGGGTGCGTAAGCTTACCGGCGGCTGCGGCGCCGAGGTCTTGGGCGTCGACGTCAAGGCGATGAGCAATCGCCAATGGGACGAGGTGCAGGCGGCCTTCACCGAGCACGGCGTGATCTTCTTCCGTGACCAGGACCTCACGCCCGAGCAGCACCTCGAGTTCGCGCGACGCTGGGCGCCGATCGACGTCAACCGTTTCTTCAAGGCGGTGCCGGGTCATCCCGAGATCGCCGAGGTGCGCAAGGAGCCCGAGCAGAAGACCAACATCGGCGGCGGCTGGCACACCGACCACAGCTACGATGCCGAGCCGGCCATGGGCTCGATCCTGCTGGCGCGCGAATTGCCGGAAGAGGGCGGCGACACGCTGTTCGCCAACATGTACCGCGCCTTCGAGGCGCTGTCGCCCGGCCTGCAGCGGACGCTCGAAGGCATGAACGCCGTGCACGGCTCGGCGCACATCTTCGGCGCCAAGGGAGTCAATGCCGCCAATCCCGAAGGCGCCAGCCGCTTTGGCAACCACCATCTGGTGGGCGACGATGTCGTTCATCCCGTGGTGATTCGCCATCCGCTGAGCGGCCGCAAGTCGCTCTACGTCAACCCGGCCTTCACGCTGCGCTTCGAGGGCTGGTCAGCCGAGGACAGCAAGCCGCTCCTGGAATATCTCTATCGTCACGCGTCGCGGCCGGAATTCACCTGCCGCTTCCGCTGGCGCGAGGGCTCGATCGCCTTCTGGGACAACCGGGCGACCTGGCACTACGCCGCCAACGACTACAGCGGCGAGCGCCGGCTGATGCATCGCATCACCGTCGCCGGCTGCGCCCTGCACCCGGCGACGACGTAAGCCTTCATTACTGCTGGAGCTTGATGGTCATTGCCGCGACGCCGGTCGCGAGATTGTAGCCCGCGTCCTTCACCACGCCCGAGGCCACCATACCGACCTCGGCGTTGGGTCCGCCGTAGATCCAGTTGCCGCCAGCCTGGCTGCCCGCCGCGACCGTGCCCTGTTCGCCGACATAGGTGCCGCCGAGATTGTTCGGGCCGCGCACGCTGCCCAGCGAATAGACCCGCCAGACGGTGTGCACGGCTCTGGTGTAGCCGATGTCGATGCCGACCTTGTCGATCGTTCCGACATAGCGGGCGCTCTCCCCCTCCTTGCTGAGGAATACGCAGTCGAGGCTCTTCTGCGAGGCCAGGATGTAGCCGGTGCTGCCGCCGACATTGCAGGTGAGGGCGCCGATGTAGATGCGCGAATTGGCGTTGGTGGTATTGAGCTGCTGCGGCGTCGACTGGCTCATGGTGCAGCCGCCGACGGTCGCGACGAGGGTTGCCGCGACGGCGGCCTTGGCGATCATTTTCATGGGTGTCGTATCTCCTTACGCCGCCCGAGTATGGCACAACGCGCGGCGACGCAAGCGAGACTTGGCCCTCAGTTCTTCAAGGTCAGGGAAATCTCCGCGATTCCGTAAGCGAGGTTGTAGCCGGCATCGTCCGACGTCTGCAGCTGGGTCGCCTGCAGGACGATCTGGTTGTTGCTGCCGCCATAGAGCCAGTTGCCGCCGGCGCTGGCGCCCGCCGACACCGAGGCCTGTTCGCCGCCGTAGTTGCCGGCAATGACCCTGGGGTCGGCGCTGGTCTTGTCTCCGATCAACCCGCCCAGCTGGTAGACTTTCCAGACCACGTGGCCGGGCCTGGTGACGCCGAGATCGAGGCCGAAGCGGCGGATCTTGCCGTCATAGGCCTGCGAGAGGCCTTCCTTGGTGAGATAGACACAGCTGAGATCGCGGCTCGAGCCGAAGACGTAGCCGGTGCTGCCGGTGACGTTGCAGGTCAGCGCGCCGATATAGACCTGGGAGTTGGCGTTGGCGGTATTAAGCTGCTGGGCGGTCTGCTGCTGGCAGGCGGCGGCTGACAGCACCAGGCCTGCGGCGATGGATGCGAGAGCGGTCCTGTGCATGTGGTCTCCTCCCGAGCGACCACTATGGCAGGTCGATCACCCCAGCGCCTGCCACAAAAGGG
>Ga0081539_10001752_pt1 | contig 34618 bp, 26 predicted proteins | sample TabmetS4T2R2_FD_71023 | JGI IMG/M metagenome (GOLD analysis project Ga0081539, IMG submission 71023) | Tabebuia heterophylla rhizosphere microbial communities from the University of Puerto Rico - S4T2R2 | ecosystem: Host-associated > Plants > Roots > Rhizosphere ... | reverse complement strand
TGCGTGCCTCGTCCTGGGCAGCCCGCGCCTGTCCCGCCTCGGTACGGGCGGCCTTCCGCTCCTCCGCGCGGGCCGCCTTGGCCTGCCGAGCCTGCTCCTGGGCGGCCGCCCGCTCCACCGCCTGCGCGGCCCTGGCCTGGTTCCTCGCCGCCTCTTGGGCGGCGCGCTCGGCCGCCTGGGCCAGCTTGGCCTGGCGGGCTTCCTCGCGCTTGACCGCGGCCTCGGCCGCCTTGACGCGAGCCGCGGCCTCGCGAGCGGCTCGCTGCTCCCGCGCCCGGGCCGCCTTCTCCTGGCCGGCCCGCTCGCGGGCGGCCTGCCGGGCCTGGGCCCGGGCTGCCCGGGCCTGGCGGGACTGCTCCCGGCGGGCCTGGGCGGTGGCCGTCCGCTCCTTGCGCGCCTGTGCCCGGGCGGCCCGGTTGACCTCCGCCTTGGCCCGACGGACCTGCCACAGCTCCTTCCACCGAGCCGCTCGGGCCCGCCGCGCCTCGGCCCGAGCCGCCTTCCGAGCCTCGACCCGTACCGCCCGCGCCTGACGGGACTCCTCCCGAGCGACCCGCCGCGCCTCCGCCCGCTCCGCCCGGTGCGCCTTGGTCTCCACGGCCTTCGCCTGCCGCGCCTCCAGGCGGGCCGCACGCCGCGCCGCCGCCTGGGTGCTCCGCTCCTGCCGCGCCTCCGCCCGAGCCACCCGCCGCGTCTCGGCCTGCGCGGCCCTGACCCTCCGCGCCTCCGCCCGAGCCGCCTTCCGCACCTCCGCCTTGGCCGCCCGTTCCTGCGCTGCCTCCGCCCGAGCCGCCTTGCGGACCTCCGCCTTGGCCGCCCGTTCCCCTGCCTGCGCCCGGCGCGCCTCCTCCTGCGCCGCCGCCTTGGCCTTCCGGGCCTCCTCGCGGGCGGCGGCCTGCTTCGCCGCCTGCGCCGCCTTGGCCTGCCGGGCCGCCTCCTCGGCGGCCCTCCTGGCTTCGGCCTCGGCCGCCTTCGCCCTCTGGCTCTCCTCCTGGGCGACCTTGCGCGCCGCCGCCTCGGCCGTCTTCGTTTGCCGGGCCTGCTCCGCCGCGGCCGCCCGCGCCGCCGCTTCGGCTGCCTTGAGCTTCCGGGCTTGCTCCTGGGCGGCCTTGCGCGCCGCCGCCTCGGCGGCTTTTGCCAGGCGGGCGCGCTGCTGGGAGGCGGCCTTCTCCGCGGTCCGGGCCTCCTGGGCCTGGCGGGAGGCTTCCTCGGCGGCCTGGCGCTCCTCCTGCTTGGCCTGGCGTTCCTGCTCGCGGGCGGCCGTGCGGGCCTCGGCGCGGGCGGCGCGCTCGCGGGCGACCTCCTCGCGCGTGGCCGCCTTCGCCTCGGCCTTGGCGACGCGCTGGCGGCGGGACTGCTCGCGGCGGGCCCCGGCGCTGGCCGGCTTGGCCCGACCCGCCCTGGTACCGGCGCCGCGGCGTGGCGTGGCGGTCCCGGACGTGCCGGATGCCGGTTGACGGCCCCGGTTCCCCCACCGGCGCAGCCTCTCGAAGGTCTCCTCGTCCATCCCCGGCGCGATCTGGCCGGGCCCGACGACCGGCTCCAGCTCACGTCCGCTCAGCCCGATCAGCCGCCCCGATTCAGCCACCGGCAGCCCCGGCCCCTGTGTAGCCGCCGCCTGATCGCCAGCGCCCACCCCCGGCTCGGGCTCGCCGGGCTCGGGATGGTCATCGGGCGAAGCGGCCTCGGAGGCAGGCCCGGAATCCTCCCCGGGCGCGACGTGCTCGGAGCCAAGGTCAGGAGCGTCAACCTCGAGCTCGGCGGTCTCGACTGGCCCAGCCCCGGTGATCGCCGCCCAGAGCTCGGCGATCTGCAGCGGCCGGTAGAGGACGACGCGCGGCGGGCCCGGCGGGAGGGCTTCGGCGTGCTCGCCCTCCTGGAGGAGGACGACGGTGCGGCCCAGGAACCGGCCGTCGATGACGGCGAAGGTGCGCGCGTGGAGGCTCTGGGGCAGGTCGACCACGACCACGTCGGCGCGGCGGATGGCGCCGTCGAGCTCGTCGCTGTGCCAGTCGAGCATGCGGACCCCGCCAGGGGCCTCGATCAGCGAGCGGAGGGCGCCGGCGAGCATGTTGTCGCGGGACACGAGGACCACCCGCAAGGCCAGACCCCGTGGCTCGGGGACCGGCGGCCGCGGCCGGAGGGTCGGGCCCGACGGGGCCTGGTCGGAACCGTTGGACCGGACCGGGTGGCCGGGACCCGGGTCTGGATGCCCGCCGGCCGGGTCCCGCCCCACCCCCGGTGGCTCTGGACCGGGGTCGGACGGCCCGCCTGGGAGGCGACTGGCCCAGCCACGGGCACTCACCGGTTGGCTCCGGCGCCAGGACCGTCGGCGACCCGGGTTGCCCACACGACCAGGTTGTCGCGGTAGCTGCGCCGGGACCGGTCGAAGCTGCCGGCGCAGGTGATGAGGCGGAGGGCGGGCGTGGTGGTGGCACCGTAGACCGCGTCGCCGGGCAGCGCCTGCTTTGGGTAGCTGGCCAGGGAGTCAACCCGGAAGCGGACGACCCGGTGGTCGGCCCTGACCACCCGGATCTCGTCGCCGGGGCGCAGGTCACGCAGCCGGTAGAACACCGCCGGCCCGGTCCTCGAGTCGACGTGGCCGGCGATCACCGCCGGGCCGAGCTGGCCGGGCTGGGGGGCGCCGGTGAACCACCCGGCGACCTGGAAGTCTCCGGGCACCTGCATGGTCCCGTCGGGGTTGAGTCCCAGGCGGACCAGGGACGACGAGATCCCGATGGCCGGGATCTCCAGTCGCACCGGGGCCGACAGGGGCAGGCGGCGCCAGGACCCGACAGGGAAGTTGCGGACCTCGGTGGTCCCGGTCGGCCGGGCCGCCGAGGTGCTGGTCACCCCGGCGACCGCCGCCCGGCCGGCCGGTGGAGCGGCCTGCGACGCCTGCTCCCCGGCCGGCCGCCCACCGGCACAGCCGGCCGCCGCGGCGACCACACTCAGTACGACCACCCCCCGGCGGACCCTGGCACCCCTGGTCATGACACCGCGAAGACCTCAGCCGGTGGACCGCCGCTGCTGGACCACGAATCCAGCGGCCGCGGCCAGCCCGCCGCCGGCCAGCAGCAGCAGGGCGAACCGGCGCCCGCCGCTGCCCGGGCTGGGGGCGGTCCCGCCGGCCCCGGTGGCGACCCCCCCGGCGGCCGACACGGCGGCGGCCGCGTCGCGGATGTGGAGCAGCTCGACCTTCTCGCCGATGCCGCCGACCGCGACCAGCGACGAGATCGAGCCGCTGGGCATGTTGAGGTTGCTGGCCTTGGCCAGGACCTCACCACTGCCGGACTTGCGGACCTCGAAGTCGGCCGACCCGGCCGGGATCTCCTGGTACTTGCTGGCCGAGGGGAACCGCGCACCCGAGACGAGCTCGTCGCCGCCGCTGACCAGGTCGACGGCAGCCTCGCCGGGGATGGCCTGGATGAGCCTGACCTTGCTCTTGCCGCGGACCGGGCGGGACAGATCGTCGGTCAGCAGGGCCGCCTGGACGTTGGTGAGCTGCCCGAACACGGCCACCGTGTAGGCCTTGCCGCCCTCCAGGGTCACGGTCGCGGCGACCACCGGGGGCGAGTCGGCCGGCTCGCCGGCCTCGCGCACCTCGACCTTGAACTTCCCCGGCTTGACCTTGAGGTAGTCCGATACGGTCTTGAACGGCACGCCCTTGAGCTGGAGCCGCCCGTTGACGTAGACGACGTAGACGTCACCCTTGAGCAGGCCGGGTGCGAAGTGGGCGACCCGTACCAGGGCCTGGTCCTGGGACTGGGCAGCGGAGGCCGCTGCGGGCACAGCAATCAGGGCCGCGGTCAAGGCGGCCAGGGCTGCGGCGGCCATTCGTCGGCGAAACATTGCCCCTCCTCATCTGTCGTTCGTCCGGGGGGCGCGAACGACGACGAGTTGGTACGCCCCCCGCAATCCCGCCACGCATGCCGTCACGAGCCGATTCGGTCGTCATTATCGGTGCTGTCCGCTGCGGCCGGTGCCCCCAATTCTGCGTAGTTCGGATCAGAAGAGCAGGTGAACGGGGTAGTATGCCGCCACCGAATTTCAAGAAGAATTGGCGGTCTGGTGTACTGCGCGCCGCTTGCTACGTTTGCGGGGCTCCACGGAAGGCACCGCCGGGGCCGCCGGACGGCTAGGCTGATCCCATGACCGAGATCGCTCCGCCGGTTCGGCGGCGGCTGTCCAACGACGCGATCGAGCACCTGCACAGCCTGATGGCGGGCTGGCAGCTGATCGCCGACCTCGCCTTCGCCGACCTTCTCCTGTTCCTGCCCGTCGAGGACAGCGAGAGCTTCCGCATCGTCGGCCAGCTGCGACCCTACACCGCACGCACCCTCCACCCGGCCGACCTGGTCGGTGAGGTGGTCCAGCCCACCTGGCACCCGTATGTGGAGCGGGCCTGGCGCGAGGGCCGGCGCCAGCGCTCGCTGGAGCCGATCCTGATCGACGCCGAGCCGGTCCGGGTCGAGACCGTGCCCGTCCGCCACCAGGGCGAGATCGTGGCCGTGCTCAGCGTCGAGTCCCCCGAGACCCCGGCCCGGCCCACCGGGCGGCTGGAGGCGTCCTACCTGGGCGCGGCCGAGGCCCTGCTCGAGATGGTGGCCGACGGCGCGTTCCCGTTCGTCGAGGCCCACGACCCGACGGCGTCGCCGCGGGTCGGGGACGGCCTGGTCGTGCTGGACGCCAGCGGCCGGGTCGAGTTCGCCAGCCCCAACGCCACCTCGGCCTTCCGGCGCATGGGCACCAACGCCCTGCCGCTCGGCCAGCCACTCCCCCACCGGGCGGCCATCCTGGTCGCCGAGGCCATGGCCGGCGGGCGGCCGGTCGAGTCCGAGATCGAGGCCGCGGGGGCGGTCACCGACGTCCGGGTGGTCCCGCTACTGCGCGGGGCCGGGCGCCGCGGCGCCCTGGTGCTGGTCCGCGAGGCGACCGAGCTGCGCCGCCGCGACCGCGTCATCTCCCGGCGCGAGGCAACCATCCGCGAGGTCCACCACCGGGTCAAGAACAACCTCCAGACGGTGGCGTCGCTGCTGCGGCTCCAGGCCCGGCGGCTCGGCGACCACCCGCAGGCGGTGGCCGCCCTGGAGGACTCGGTGCGCCGGATCGACTCGATCGCCCTGGTCCACGAGACCCTCACCGAGGAGTTCGAGGGCGCGGTCGACATGGCCGACGTGGCCCGGCGGGTGGTGCGGATGCTGGAAGGGTCGCTCGGCCGCGACGACGTCCACATCGAGCTGCGCACCGCGTCGGTGCGGGTCGACGCGGCCGTGGCCACCCCACTGGCGGTGGTGCTGAACGAGCTGATTCAGAACGCCATCGAGCACGGCCTGGGCGACGGGCCGGGGACAGTCACCATCGACCTCCACGGCGGCGACGACCGCCCGGTCGAGCTCCAGGTCCGCGACGACGGCGCCGGAAGGCCGCGGAGAGGCACCGAAGCCGCCCCGAACCCTCGCCCACCGGTGGGTACGCCAGAACCTCACCCGCCGGTGGGTACGCCGGAACCTCACCCGCCGGTGGGTACGCCGGAACCTCGCCCACCGGTGGGTACGCCGGAACCTCACCCGCCGGAGACTGGGGCCCCCGAACGGGAGGGTAGCCCTGGGGGACAAGGGGCTCAACCGGCTGTCCACAGCCCCTGGACCGCCGGGCCCAGCCCAGGGGGCGGGCTGGGGCTGCGGCTGGTCAGAGGGCTGGTGGAGGAGGAGCTGGGGGGGCAGTTCACCCTGACCCATCCGGCTGGGCTGGGGAACATCGCCACCGCGGTCATCCCGCCGGTCGAGCGGGCGGGCTGAGCTGTGGACCGCGCCAGGGTGCTGATCGCCTCCCCGCTGGAGGCGGAGCTGGTCGAGCGGATCCGGGACGCCGAGCCCCGGGCCGAGGTCATCTACGAGCCCAACCTGCTCCCTCCGGCCCGCTACCAGGGCGACCACCGCGGCGACCCCGAGTTCCGCCGTGACCCCGCGGGCGAGGCGCGCTGGCGGGAGCTCCTCAACCGGGCCGAGGTGCTGTTCGGCATCCCCGACGAATCGGCCGAGGAGCTGGGCCGAGTCGTCGCCGACCTGCCCGGCCTCCGCTGGGTCCACGGCACCGCCGCCGGAGCCGGCGAGCAGGTGCGCGAGGCCAACCTGCCCCCGGAGGCCCTGGAGCGGGTCACGATCACCACCTCCAGCGGCGTCCACGCCATCCCCCTGGCCGAGTTCGCCATCCTGGGGCTGCTGGCCGTCGCCAAGGAGCTGCCCTGGTTCGCCGAGGACCAGCGGGCCAGGGCCTGGCCCGAGCTCCGCCGGCCGCTTCGGGAGCTCGACGGCCAGACGCTGCTCCTGGTCGGCCTGGGCGAGATCGGACGCGAGACGGCCCGGCTGGCCAAGGCGTTCGGCATGCGCACGATCGGGATCCGGCGCAGTCAGGGGCCGCCGCCCGCCCACGTCGACGAGGTCCACGGCCCCGACCGCCTGGCCGAGCTGGCCGGCCGGGCCGACGCCATGGTGGTGAGCCTGCCCCTGACCGACGAGACGGCCGGCATGATCGACCGGGCCACCATCGAAGGGCTGCCCGCGAGCTGCGTCTTCGTCAACGTCGGGCGGGGCGGGGTGGTCGACGAGCCGGCCCTGATCGACGCCCTGCGGGAGCGGCGGATCGCCGGCGCGGCCCTCGACGTGTTCGCCACCGAGCCGCTGCCCAAGGACTCGCCCCTGTGGGACCTGCCCAACGTCCTCGTCACCCCGCACGCGGTCGCCCTTTCGGCCCGCGAGAACGAGCGCATCGTCGAGCTGTTCGTGGCCAACCTGCGCCGCTACCTCGACGGCGAGCCCCTGACCAAGGTGGTCGAGCCGGGCGTGTTCTACTGAGCGGTCAGACCTCGGGCTCGGCCCCGCCGGGGACATGGCTGGCCGCAAATCGCAGCAGCACCTCCATCTGGCGGATGCGCTCGTTGACGACCAGGGCGCCGTGGCCTGCGTCGAAGCGGTCGAGCTCGAACGGCTTGCCCAGCTCGCGCAGGCGGTCGGCGTAGTTGAGCACCTGCTGGAGGGGGCAGCGGGTGTCGTTGTCGCCCACCATCAGCAGCACCGGCGTCTCGACCTCGTCGACGTAGGTGATGGGCGAGCGCTCGACGTACAGGTCGTGCTTGTCCTCGGGGCCGCCGCCGAACAGGCTGCGGTCGAACGCCTGCAGGGCCTCGGACTCGTCCGCGTAGGCCGACAGGTAGTCGGCCACCGGGACCACGGCCATGGCCGCCCGCCAGCCTTCGGGGACGGTGCCGATCGCCTGCAGGGTGACGTACCCGCCCCAGGAGGCGCCGCTGATGACCACCTGGGTGGGGTCGGCCAGGCCGCGGGCGACCAGGTCGTCGCGGCCGGCGACCACGTCCTCGATCTCGGGCCGGCCGGGGTCGCCCTCGAGCACGTCCTGCCAGGCCTTGCCGTAGCCGGTGGAGCCGCGGTAGTTGACCAGCCCGACGGCGTAGCCGTGGTCCACGAACGCCTGCACCTCAGGGTCCCAGGCGTCGGCGTCGTGGTGGTGGGGGCCGCCGTGGACGATCAGCACCGTCGGGTGCGGCCCCACCCCCGAGGGCACGGCCAGGAACCCGTGCACCTGGTCGCCCTGGGGGTTGGGAAAGGTCCAGCTCTCGTAGGCGACCCCACCGGGGGCGCGCGGCCCCGGCGGGCGGAGCACGGCCTCCTCCGCGCGGACGGCCCGGACCTCGGGCGCGGCCGCTCCCGAGGACAGCCGGTACCAGACCGCGCCGTCGGTCCGGACCCCGGCCCGCTGGATCGACCCGGCCGGGTGCTCCAGGCGCTCAAGGGCGCCGCTGCCCAGGTCGAGCCGGTGCAGCTCGTCGCGGCCCATGTAGGTGTGGACGACCAGCAGGGCCGAGGCGTCCGGCCACCAGTCGGCCACGTCGACCTCGCCGGGCAGGTCCAGCTCCAGGTCGACCCGCCCGCCGGCCACCGGGTCCCAGATGGCCGGGCGCAGCCGCCCGGAGCGGTCGGCGAGCACGACCAGGCGCCCGTCCCCCGCCACCGGTGAGAACCCGGCCGAGGCCACGAACAGGCCGAAGCCCTCCCCGTCCCACAGGTCGGCCACGGCCGTCATGCCCTCCAGCTCGAATGCCCGCATGGCCGGGTGGAGGTTGTCGCCGTGCTCGGCGTGGTGGACGACCAGCAGGCGCCCGTCGCGGCTGAGCCCGCCGACGTCGACCATCTCCTGGTGGCGGTACAGCTCCTCGCTGGTCCCGCCGACCTCGCCGACCCGGACCGAGAAGCCGTCCCGGCCGGCCAGCCCGACCGCGACCCGACCCTTGGGCCCGAGGGCGAGCCCGGCGCTCCAGGCCGGCTCGGCGTCGGCCACCAGCGGGGCCACCTCGCCGCCCTCGAACGGCTGCTGGAGCCAGCGGCCGACCTCGTCGCCCTTGGAGTCCTCGAACCAGACGACCCGGGTGCCGTCGGGGGTGAGGCCGCCGGCGACCACTCCGGTCGGGTGGTCGGAGACCTGGCGGTGTCGGTCGGCGACCCGGTCCCAGGTGTGGACCTGCCAGGAGCCGGACAGGTTGGAGACGTAGACGAGGTGGTCGGGGTCGTCCGGGGCCCATCTCGGCAGGGTGAGGGAGGGGGCGCGGTAGCGCTGCTTCCAGCGAGGCTCGGTCATGACAGCATCCTACGCATGCGGGCAGGTCGGAGCATCCTGATCACCGGCGCCACTTCGGGCATCGGCCGGGACGCGGCCATGCGGCTGGCCGGGGCCGGGCACCTGGTCCTGGCCGGGGGCCGGCGGGCCGACGCCCTGGCCTCACTGGCCAGGGACTCCTGGGGCCGGGTGGAGCCGCTGGTCCTCGACGTGACCGACCCGGGCTCGGTCGAGGCGGCCGGCGACCTGGTCGAGCGCCGGACCGGCGGCCGGGGGCTGGACGTGCTGGTCAACAACGCCGGCTACGCCCTCCCGGGACCCCTGGAGGCGCTGGCCGAGGCGGACCTGCGCGAGCTCTTCGACACCAACCTGTTCGGGCTGCTGTCGGTCACCAGGACGTTCCTCCCGGCGATGCGTGCGCGCGGCCAGGGGCGGGTGGTCAACGTGGGCAGCATCATGGGCCGGGTGGCCATGCCGCTGCTGGGGGCCTACAACGCCAGCAAGCACGCGGTCGCCGCCGTCACCGACGCCCTGCGCATGGAGCTGGCCCCTTTCGGGGTCACGGTGGTCCTGGTCGAGCCGGGCGCGATCCGGACCGGGTTCGCGGCCCGCGCCCTGGCCGGCCTGGCCCCCTACCGCGACGCCGGCTCCCCGTACGCCGCCGCCCTGGCCGGCACCGACGCCGCCTGGGCCCGGGCGTACCGGTTCGCCCCCGGCCCGGCCTCGGCCGGCCGGGCGATCGCCCGCGCCGCCACCGCCGGCCACCCGGCGCCCCGCTACGTCGTCCCGGCCCGCAACCGGCTGGTCGTGGCCGCCCTGGCCGCCCTCCCCACGGTCGCCGCCGACGCCGCGAAACGCCGGATCATGGGCCTCCCTGGGGTCAGGCCTCCAGGGGGGTGACCTCCACCGCGAGCTCGATCGTCCAGGGGCCGTCGCCGGCGTCGGGGCCGGGGCGCTCCGGGCCGGGCAGGGCCTGGCGGCTGCGGTAGCGGTGCTCGCCGGCGCCCCAGTCGTCAAGGCCCAGGTAGGGCTCGCGTACGACCCCGGCCGGGGCACCGGCGGCGTCGCTGCCGGTGACGCTCACCGACAGGACCGAGCTGGGGTTGAGGACCAGGTCGAAGCGCTGGTCGAGCTCGAAACGCTTGCCGTCCTGGACGTCGGCCATCCCCTCCTCGGGCCAGCGGACCGCCTGGTCGCCGATGGCCAGGCGCAGGGCCAGCAGGCCGCCGAGGGCGTCGGCGTCCTCGACCGTGACCGCCCCGAAGGTGACCGTGACCCGGGCCCGGCGCGGAGGCGGGATGACCGTGACCCCGACCTCGTCGACCGCTCCCGGCTCGCCCGGGGGGATGGGCAGCCAGCAGCCCTGCTCGGACAGGTAGCCGGCGGCGATGCCGTAGCTCCCGGGTACGGTGCCGAAGCCGTCGCTGGCCTTGAACACGGCCCGCTCCTCGCCCGGCTCGATCGGGCTGGGGTCGCCGTCGCCGCCCAGGAAGCGGTCCAGGTTCTCGCCGGCCGGGCCGCGCACGGCCAGCCGCAGCTCGGACACGTGCGCCCGGTAGTCGCCGTAGTTGCGGGCGGTGAACTGGGCCACGAAGTTCCCGCCCAGGGTCGGGGTCCAGGAGTTCACCCAGATCCCCTTGGCCGCGCCGAGGTCAACGTAGGGCGGGCGCTCGCGGGCGTAGTCCTGGAGGAACAGCCCTCGCCAGGGGCCGCCGCCGGCGCTCGCCTCCCAGCCCCCGCCCTCCGGCTCGGGAGCGAGCACGACCTCGGTGTCGGGGTGGTGGCTGTCGTAGACGAACAGCCGGACCGGCGCGCCTCCGGGCCCGGTCCCGTCCTCGTCGTAGCCGTAGGCCACGACCTGGCGGTTGCGGGCCACCTCGTCCAGGTTCCTCGCCCCGACCAGGCCGAGGACCACCGGGCGGCCGGCGTCCAGGCTGCGCCGCACCCGTGGCAGCTCCTCGGCCGTCATCTCGGCAACCCCGGCCGAGGACCAGGTCGGGTGGTCTTCGGCCAGGGCCCAGGTCAGGAACTGGCGAGCGCTCCAGGTGGCGTAGCTGTCGAACAGCCGCTTATGGATGAAGCCGGCCAGGCGGGAGCCGTCTTCGGGCACGGCGCGGTCGGGGAAGTCCTCAGGGCGGTGCGAGGGCACCGGCAGGCCCGCGAACCAGTAGTCGAGCGCCGCGAAGGCCATCCCGCCGGCGCGACCTTCGGTGGCCACCTCCCCGAACCCGGGCACGGTGACGACCTTGTCCACGAAGTCGTTGGCGAAGTGGAATCCGTGCGCGCGTGGATCGAAGCTGGTTCTCGGCACAGGCCCCCCCTGAAGTCTCTTGCACCGGACGAATGTCGCGATCCTCGCTCCAGGTCCCCCTTCAAGGCAATAGTCCGAAGGCACCTGATCACCTGAGGCGATCGGGTCACCCGTCCCCTCGTGTCCCCCGGGCGGGGGACACGCAAGAGTATTCATCCGGCCTATTGGTACGGGCGCCGCGAAGCGTCACCATGTCGCCTCCATGCATCTCTCCGCACCGATCCGCGTCCTGATCGCCGACGACATCCCGGAGCTGCGAACGCTGCTCAGGACGACCCTCCAGGGACGGGGCTTCCAGCTGGTCGGGGAGGCCGCCGACGGGCACGAGGCCCTCCGGCTGGCCGCCGACCGGGAGCCCGACGTGGTCGTGCTCGACCTCGGCATGCCCGGCAGCGACGGGCCGGCCATGGTCGCCGAGCTGCGCCGGCGGGTGCCGGCGGCCCGGGTGGTAGCCCTGTCCGCCTTCGCCGCCGACGAGCTGCGCCAGGCCGCCCTGGACCGCGGCGCCCATGCCTTCCTGGACAAGGACGTCGACCCCGACCGGCTGGTGGCGACCTTGCGCGAGGTCTGCGGGCGGGCCTTCGGTCCCCTGGCCCTGCCGCCCCCCACGCTCGCCGGCGGCCTGGCCGGCGACGAGCTGGAGCGGGTCTGGAGCACGCTCGCCGCCGCACCGGTGGCCACCGCCGTGGTCGGCCCCGACGGGCGCTTCCTCAAGGTCAATCCCGCCCTGTGCGCGCTCGTCGGCCACCCCGAGCGGGCCCTGCTGGCCGCCGGCTACCAGGCCGTGGTCCACCCCGAGGACCGCGACGCCGACCTCGAGCAGCTCCAGCGCCTGCTCGCCGGGGAGGCGACGGGCTACCAGCTCCAGCAGCGCTGCCGGAGGGTCGACGGGGAGGCGATCTCGGTGCTCTGCAACACCTGGCTGGCCACCGACCGCCACGGCGGGCCGCTCCACCTCGACCCCGACGGCCGACCCCGCTACCTGGTCCGCCAGCTGGTCGACCTGCGCGAGGGCCGCCACCCCGAGGACCAGCTGGCCTGGCGGGCCACCCACGACGCCCTCACCGGCCTGCCCAACCGCAGCCTGTTCCTGGACCGGCTGGAGATGACCCTGGCCCGCCTGGGCCGCGACCCCGCCCTGGCCGCCGTGCTCCTGCTCGACCTGGACCGCTTCAAGGAGGTGGCCGAGCGCTTCGGCGACGACGCCGTCGACCGGCTGCTGGTCGCCGTGGCCGGCCGCCTGCGCAGCATCCTGCGTCCCAGCGACACCGTGTCCCGCTTCGGCAGCGACGAGTTCGCCGTCCTCTGCCCCGACCTGGCCCACGAGCGCGACGCCGTCCGCCTGGCCGAACGGATGACCGCCGGGCTGGCCACCCCGTTCGCCGTCGGCGGTCAGGAGATCGTGGTCTCGGCCAGCATCGGGATCGCCCTCACCGGGTCGCGGACCCGCCGGGCCGAGTCGCTGCTGTCGGACGCCGACACCGCCATGGCGCGGGCCAAGCACCGCGGTGGCGGCATCTACGAGCTGTTCGACGAGACGGTCAGGGCTCAGCTGATCGAGCGCCTGGAGCTCGAGCAGGCCCTGCGCCAGGCGGTCGACGCCGACGAGCTCCGCACCCTCTACCAGCCGATCGTCTCCCTCAAGGAGGGACACCTGGTCGGGGTCGAGGCCCTCGTCCGCTGGGACCAGCCGGGCCGCGGCCAGCTCCTGCCGGCCGAGTTCGTCCCCTTCGCCGAGGAGACCGGCCTGATCGTCCCCCTCGGGGCCTGGGTGCTGGCCGAGAGCTGCCGCCAGGCCGCCCGCTGGCGGGCCAACGGCCCCCGCACCCTCCCCCCGACCATGCACGTCAACCTCTCGCCCCGCCAGTTCGCCGAGCCCCACCTGATCGACCTGGTCGCCGGCGCCCTGGCCGACACCGCCACCGACCCCGACCGTCTCTGCCTCGAGGTCACCGAGCGGGCCCTGGCCGCCAACCCGGCCTCGGCCGCCACCACCCTCAAGCGCCTGTCCGCCCTCGGCGTCCGGGTCTCGGTCGACGACTTCGGCACCGGCTACTCCTCCCTGGCCTCCCTGCAGTACCTGCCGCTGTCGTCGCTCAAGATCGACCGGTCGTTCGTGGCCCGCCTCGACCTCGACCCGTCCGATGACGCCATGGTCGCCGCCGTCATCGCCCTCGGCCACACCCTCGGCCTGACCGTCATCGCCGAGGGCGTCGAGACCCCCCGCCAGCTGGCCAAGCTCGACCAGCTCGGCTGCGACTACGCCCAGGGCTTCCTGTTCGCCCGCCCCGAGACCGCCTCCCGGGTCGGCGAGCTCCTCGGCCACGACCGCCGCTGGCAGTAGCCTCCGAGGAACCCGGGGGCGCCCGCTGGTGTATGAGAGGGCGAGACCGAGTCCGTGGAGGGCCGACCACTGGACGAACAGGAGCTCGTCGAGCGGGCACGAGAGGGTGATGCGCGTGCCTACGAGGCGCTGGTCCGGCGGTATCAGGACCTCGCCTTCCGTACGGCGTACGTGATCGCGGGCGGGGCGGCCGACGCCGAGGACGCAGCCCAGGAGGGGTTCGTGAAGGCCTGGTACGCGCTGCCGAGGTTCCGGGCCGGGGCGCCGTTCCGGCCCTGGCTGCTGGCGATCGTGGCCAACGAGGCCCGCAACCGCCGCCGCAGCGGGCGGCGCCAGGACGACCTCGCGCTGCGGGTCGCCGAGGACCGCCCCTCGGGGGACGCGGCCCCGTCCCCCGAGGCGGCGGCGCTGGCGGGCGAGCAGCGCCGGCTGCTGCTGGCCGCCGTCGGCCGTCTGGGCGAGGCGGACCGGCAGGTGATCGCCTGCCGCTACTTCCTGGAGCTGTCCGAGGCCGAGATGGCCGCCGCCCTCGGCTGCCGGCGGGGCACGGTCAAGTCGCGCCTGTCGCGGGCGCTGAGCCGGCTGCGGGCGGCCATGGCGGAGCCGGGCGGCGGGGCGGGCGGCCAACTGCCCATGACCCGGTTGCCGGGAGGTGACCGATGAGCCAGCGCGAGCTCGACCTGGAACGGGCCCTGGCCGACCTGGGCGCCTCCCTGCAGTTCCCGCCCACCCCCGACCTGGCCGCCACCGTCACCGCCCGGGTCGAGGAGAGCCCGGCCCGGGCCACGACCCGCCCCCGGTCCACCGGGCGTCTCCTCCGGCGTCCCCACGACCCCTCCCGGATGTGGTGGTGGCCTCGCCGGGCCGGCTGGCGGCGGCTGGCCGTGGCCGGGCTGGCCGTGGTCCTGCTGGCCGCGGCCGTGCTGATCGCCTCCCCGGGGACCAGGGAGGCGGTGGCCAGGCGGCTGGGGCTGCGCGGCGTCGGGGTCCGGATCGGCGGGCCGCCCCCGCCCACGGTCACCACCACCCCGGGCACCCGCCTCGACCTCGGCCTCGGGGAGCGGGTCACCCTCGCCGGGGCCCGCCGCCGGGTCGGCTTCCCGATCCTGGTCCCGGCCGCGGCCGGGCTCGACCGGCCCGACGCCGTGTTCGTCGACGAGGCCGTGCCCGCCGGGGGCCGGGTCGACCTCGTCTACCGCGCCCGGACCGGCCTGCCCGCCTCGCCCTTCACCGACGCCGGCCTGCTCATCACCGAGTTCCGCGGCCAGCCGACGCCGGAGTTCCTCAAGAAGGTCACCGTCATGGGCGTGGTCCAGGAGGTCACGGTCGGCGGCGAGCCCGGCTACTGGTTCAGTGGCGCGCCCCACTTCTTCACCTACCGGGACGCCCGCGGCGACCTGCGCGAGGAGCAGACCCGACTGGCCGGCAACACCCTCATCTGGCAACGCGGCGACCTGACCCTGCGCCTGGAGGGCGAGCTGTCCAAGGAGGAGGCCCTGCGGATCGCCGAGTCGATGCGCTGACCGCGCTCGGCAACGGTCAGCCCAGACCCAGGTCCAGGGTCGGCCGGAACCCGGTGGCCCAGGTGCGGGCGGCTGAGGCGGCGACCTCCAGGACGGCGAGCTGGTCGCCGACCCGGGAGGGATTGGTGGAGCCGGGGGTGGCCTTGGCGGTCAGGCTGCCGTCGACGCTCAGGACCGAGCGGTCGACCGTCCCCAGGGCCGGGTGGAGCTCGGCCAGGTCCCCGGACGGCAGGTCGGCCAGGCGGGTGGCGCGGGTGGCGGCCAAGCGGACGGCGGCGCCCACGGCGGCGTGGGCCTCGCGGAACGGGACGCCCTGGCGGACCAGGGCCTCGGCCAGGTCGACGGCGGTGGTCTCGGTGGCCTCGGCGTCGCGGCGCATGGCCGCCTTGTCGGGCTCCAGGCCGGCGACCAGCCCGGCCAGGGCGTCCATGGAAGCGACCAGCAGGTCGGCGGCCTCGAAGGCGGCCGCCTTGTCCTCCTGGAGGTCGCGGGCGTACGCCAGGGGGAGGCCCTTGAGGGTGGCCAGAAACCCGGCCAGCCGCCCCAGGACCGTGCCGGCCCGGCCCCGGACCAGCTCGGCCACGTCGGGGTTGCGCTTCTGGGGGAGCATGCTGGAGCCGGTCGCCCAGGCGTCGGGGAGGCGGACCCAGCCGCGGCCGGCCCACAGGGCGACGTCCTCGGCCAGGCGGGAGGCGTGGACCATGGCGATCCCGGCCGCGGCCAGCAGCTCGGCCACCGCATCGCGGTCGGCGGTGGCGTCCATGGCGTTGTCGAAGGCGGCGGCGAACCCGAGGGCGGTGGCGGTGGCCGCCGGGTCGAGGGCGAACGACGACCCGGCGATCGCCCCCGCCCCGAGCGGGCTGGCGTCGGCCCGGCGGCCCGCGTCCTGGAAACGGCCGATGTCCCTGGCCAGGGCGAACCCGTGGGCGGCGAGCTGGAAGGCCCACAGCACCGGCTGGGCCGGCTGGAGGTGGGTGAGCCCGGGCACGACCGCGTCGGGACCGGCGGCCCGGCCTGCCCCGACCAGGGCGTCGACCAGCCCGGCCAGGGCTCCGACGGCGTCGGCGCAGGCCCCCTTGAGCCACAGGTGCAGGTCGGTGGCGACCTGGTCGTTGCGGCTGCGGCCGGTGTGGAGCTTGCCCCCGACCGGGCCGACCAGCTCGGTCAGGCGCCGCTCGACCGCGCTGTGGACGTCCTCGTCGCCGTCGGTGAAGGCGAAGGTGCCGGCGGTCAGCTCCCCGGCGACCTGGGCCAGGCCTTCGAGCAGGAGCTTGCCCTCGGCCACCTCCAGGACCCCGGCCCCGACCAGGCCGCGCACATGGGCCCGGCTCCCGGCCACGTCCTCGGCCCACAGCCGCCGGTCGACGGCGAGCGAGGACGTGTAGGCCCACATCCCCGGGTCGGGCGCCCCCGCGAACCCCCCGGCCCACAGGGGCCGGGAAGGCGGCTCCTCACCCATCCCCGTGGACCCGCGCCCAGGTGCGGGCGGGCAGGCCCCACAGGGCCACGAACCCCCGCCCGGCGTCGTGGTCGAAGGCGTCGCCGGCCTCGTAGGTGGCCAGGTCGGGCCGGTACAGGGCCCGCTCGGCCCGCCGGCCGGTGGGCTGGCAGCGGCCGGGCGACAGCTCCAGGCGGACCTCGCCACAGACGGCGGCCTGGGTCTCGGCCACGAAGGCGTCGAGGGCCGCCTTCAGCGGCGAGAACCAGAGCCCGTCGTAGACCAGCTCGGCGTAGCGGATGTCGAGCCGGGCCTTCTCGTGCAGGACGTCGCGGTCCAGGGTCAGGTCCTCGAGGTCGCGGTGGGCGGCGATCACCGCCAGGGCGCCCGGGACCTCGTAGACCTCGCGGCTCTTGATGCCGACCCGCCGGTTCTCCATCATGTCGACCCGCCCGAACCCGGCCTGGCCCCCGGCCCGGTTGAGCGCCGCGACCACCCCGGCCAGCCCGACGGCCTGGCCGTCGACGCCGACCGGGACCCCGTCCTCGAAGCCGACCACCAGCTCGCGGGTCCCAGAGGCGGCCGCCGGCGACGCCGTCCACTCGAAGGCCTCCTCGGGCGGGGCCCGCCATGGGTCCTCCAGCACGCCGGCCTCGATGGTCCGGCCCCACAGGTTCTGGTCGACCGAGAACGGCCTCGCCTCGGTGATCCCGCCCAGGTCGAGGCCGTGCTTGTCGGCGTAGGCGATCGCCTCGGGCCGGCTCATGGCCGAGTCCCTGACCGGGGCCAGGATCTCGAGCTCGGGGGCCAGGGCGCCCACGCTGACCTCGAAGCGGACCTGGTCGTTGCCCTTGCCGGTGCAGCCGTGGGCGACCGCCCCGGCCCCCCGGCGCCGGGCCTCCTCGACCAGCAGCTGGGCGATCAGGGGCCGCGACAGGGCCGACACCAGCGGGTAGCGGCCCTCGTAGAGGGCGTTGGCCCGGACGGCCGGAGCCAGGAACTCGGCCGCGAAGCGGTCGCGGCCGTCCACCACCACCGCGTCGGTGGCCCCGGCGGCCAGGGCCCGCCCGGCCAGGGCCTGGAGGTCCTCGCCCTGGCCGACGTCGGCCAGCAGGGCGACCACGGCGCGACCCTGCTCGTGGACCAGCCGGTGCACGGTCACGGTGGTGTCCAGCCCGCCGGAGTAGGCGAGCACGACGAGGTCGGCGGAGGGTCGGGTCATGCGGTGGCTCCTCGGTAGGGTTCGGAGAGGGCGGGGACGTCCGGGGTGACGGCCAGGGCGGCCAGGTGGCGGGCCATGACCCGGCCGGGGGTGCGCTCGTTGCAGACGACCAGGATGGTGTCGTCCCCGGCGACGGTGCCGGCGACGCCGGCGATGCCGGCCCGGTCGAGCGCCGAGGCGAGCGCCCCGGCGTGGCCGGGCGGGGTGCGGAGCACGACCAGGTTCCCGCTCGGCACCACGGCCAGCAGCCATGCCCCGAGCATGCGCCGGACCTCGTCCTGGCCCGGGCCGCGGCCGTTGCCGGGCTCGGGCAGGGCGTAGACCAGGCGGCCGTCCGGCCCCCGGACCTTGACCGCGCCCAGGTCGTCGAGGTCGCGGGAGATGGTCGCCTGGGTGGCGTCGAAGCCCTGGGCCCGGAGCTGGTCCAGCATCCGGGCCTGGCTGGAGACCTGCCGGGTCCGCAGGAGGGCGGCCAGCGCCTGCTGGCGGGCCGCCTTCAGCGGCACAGCCCGGCCTCCTCGAGGGCCGCGCCCAGCCGCGCCAGGCCCTCGTCGATCTCGTCCTCGGTGACCACCAGCGGTGGGGCCAGCCGCAGCGCGGTGTCGGTGACCGGGTTGACGACCAGGCCCCGGCCGAGGGCGGTCAGGGCGGCCTGGCGGGCGTCGGCCGGCGCCTCGGGGCCGAGGTCGAGGGCGAACCACAGCCCGGCCCCCCGGACCTCGGACCCGGCCAGCCCCTCGTCGTCGTCCTTGCTGGGCGGCGCCCAGGTGGAGCGGCCGGTGAGGCGGCCCCGCAGCTCACCCAGCCCGTCGGCGAGCCGGGTCGAGACCTTGTCGACATGGCCGCCGAGCAGCGGCTCGATCACGTCCAGGGTGGCCAGGGCGGCCGCGCACGCGACCGGGTTGCCGCCGAAGGTGGTGCCGTGGTCGCCGCGCTGCATGGCGTCGGCCACCTCGGTCCGGGCGATGGTGGCCCCGATCGGGTAGCCGGACCCGAGCGCCTTGGCCATGGTGACCACGTCGGGCCGGATCTCTTCGTGCTGGTGGGCGAAGAGGCGGCCGGTGCGGCCCATCCCCGACTGGATCTCGTCCACGATCAGCAGCACCCCGGCCCGCGACGTCAGCTCGCGCACGGCCCGCAGGTAGCCGGGGGGCGGGACCCGGATCCCGGCCTCCCCCTGGATCGGCTCGACCAGGACCGCCGCCGTGTCCGGGCCGATGGCCGCGGCCATGGCGTCCTCGTCCCCGAAGGGCACGTGCGAGAACCCCGCCGGCAGCGGCTGGAACGGGGTATGCATCTCAGGCTTGCCGGTGGCGGCCAGGGTGGCCAGGGTCCGCCCGTGGAACCCTCCGAGCGTGGCCACGATCCCGGTGGCCTGCTCCCCCCGGTTGGCCCTGCTCCAGCGGCGGGCCACCTTGATGGCGGCCTCGTTGGCCTCGGCCCCCGAGTTGGACAGGAACACCTTGGCGTCGCCGCCGAAGTGGCCGACCAGCCGCTCGGCCAGCTCCACCTGGGGCCCGGTGAAGTAGAGGTTGGAGGTGTGCCCGAGGGTGCCGAGCTGGGCCGACACGGCCTCGACGACCCTGGGGTGGGCGTGCCCGGCCGCCACCACGGCGATCCCGCCCAGGAAGTCCAGGTACTCGCGGCCGCGGGCGTCCCACAACCGCACCCCCTGCCCCCGGACGAACTCGACCTGGGGCCGCACGTAGGTCGGCCACAGCACCGCCGCCTCCCGCTCGGCCAGGTTGGTCACGCCGATCCCTCCTCTGCAGACACCATGGTCCCCACCCCGGAGTCGGTGAACAGCTCCAGCAGCAGGGCGTGCTCGCGCCGGCCGTCGAGGATGTGGGCCCGCCGCACCCCGCCCCGGAGGGCGGTCACGATCCCGGTGAGCTTGGGCACCATCCCGGCCGCGACCTCGCCCCCGGCCAGGATGGCCTCGACCTCGGCCACGGTCAGCTGCTCGAGCAGCGATCCCGGGTCGGCCAGGTCGGCGTACAGCCCTTCGACGTCGGTCAGGTAGACGAGCTTCTCGGCCCCGAGGGCCGCCGCCAGCGCCCCGGCGGCGGCGTCGGCGTTGACGTTGTACGGCTGCCCACCCGGCCCGGCGGCCACCGTCGCCACCACCGGCACCAGCCCCTTGTCGGTGAGGGCGCGCATGGCGGTCGGGTCGACCGCCGCCACGTCGCCCACGTACCCGAGGTCGCGCCCGCCCGGGTCGACGCGTGGCCGGGCCACCAGCAGCAGCCCGTCCTCCCCGGACAGCCCCACGGCCAGCCGCCCGTGGGTGTTGATCCGCCCCACCAGGGTCTTGTTGACCCGCCCGACCAGGACCATCCGGGCCAGGTCCATGGTCTCGGCATCGGTCACCCGGTGGCCGTCCACGAACACCGGCTCCTTGCCGAACCGGGTCATGAGCTGGCTGACCTCGGGCCCGCCCCCGTGGACGACGATCACGTCCACGCCCACGTACCGCAGCAGCACCACGTCGTCGACGAAGGCGTCGAAGCCGGCCGTCCCCATGGCCGCCCCGCCGTATTTGACCACCACCGTGCACCCCGACAGCCGCTTGATCCAGGGCAGCGCCTCATGCACCGCCGCCGCCTTGGCCTGCAGGTCGTCCAGGGACGAGATGTTCACCGGGGCACCCCCCTCCCCCTGGAGACCTGTCCTGTCCGACCGGGGCACCCCTTCGGGGTTCCCCAGACCCCTCCGGCCGGACCCCTCCGGCTCGTCATGTCGTGTACTCCGAGTTCAGGCGGACGTACTCGGGCGTGAGGTCGCTGGTCCGGATCTCCGCCCACGGCCCGGTGCCGCCCAGGTGCAGCCGCAGCTCGATCTCGGGGCAGGCCATGGCGGTGGTGGCGTCGGTACCGGTCGGCCGCCCCCGCTCGACCAGCAGCACCCGCTCCAGCGCCCCGGCGGCCGGCTCGATCCCAGCCGCCCCTGGTCCCCCGGCAACCTCCAGCCGCACCGCCCCCGGATCGAACGCCACCCCGGCCGTCCCCGCCGCCTGCAGCACCCGCCCCCAGTTGGGGTCGCCCCCGTACACGGCCGTCTTGACCAGCGGACTGTCCGCCACCCGCCGGGCGACGGCCAGCGCGTCGTCCACCGACCCGGCCCCCCCGACCTGCACGCTGACGACCTTGGTCCCCCCCTCGGCGTCGGCCAGCATCTGCCCGGCCAGGTCGGCGCAGACCGCGCCCACCGCCGCCGCGAGACCGGCGGGCTCGGGCCGTCCTCCCGACGCGCCGGAAGCCAGCAGCAGCACCGTGTCGTTGGTCGACTGGGCGCCGTCCACGGTGATCCGGTTGAACGTCGTGGCCGTCGCCTCGGCAAGCACCCCCCGGAGGGTGTCCGGCTCGACCACGGCGTCCGTGGTCAGGACCGCCAGCATGGTCGCGTGCGGCGGCTGGGCCGCCCCGCCGGGCGCGAGGGCTGGTGCCAGCATGGCCGCTCCCTTGGCCATGCCCCCGACCGTGGCGCCCCCCACCACCCGGACCCCCGCCTGCTTCACCACGGTATCCGTGGTCAGGATGGCCTCCGCCGCCGCCAGCCCCCCCGACCGGTCCAGGGTGGCGGCGGCCTTTGACACCCCGTCCGCGACCCGCCCGGCGTCCAGCGGTATCCCGATGACCCCGGTGGAGCAGACCAGCACCTGCTCGGACCGGCACCCCACCTCGGCCGCCGCCCGCTCGACCGTGGCCAGGACCGCGGCCTCCCCCGCCGGCCCGGTGCAGGCGTTGGCGTTCCCCGAGTTGAGCACCACCACCCGGGCGCCGGCCGAGGCGGCGAGCCGGTCCCGGGACCAGACCACCGGCGCCGCCACCACCTGGTTGGTGGTGAACACCCCCGCCGCCACCGTTCCCGGGTCGCCGACCAGCAGCGCCAGGTCCGGTCCTCCCGACGGCTTGAGCCCGCACGAAACCCCGGCCGCCCCGAACCCGGCCGCCGCCGTCACCCCGAGCCGCCGGTCGACCGCTCCGGCCCCGGCGCGCCGTCCGGGGACCGTCCCCGCCACGCCGCCGCTCACGGCCCCGGGGGCACGAGGTCGAGCCCGGCCGTCTCCGGCAGCCCCAGGGCCAGGTTGGCACACTGTACCGCCTGCCCGGCGGCCCCCTTGACAAGGTTGTCGATGGCCGCCGCGGCCACCACCCGCCCGGCCCGCCGGTCGGCCGCCGCCGCCACCTGGGCCCGGTTGGTGGTGGCGACCGCCCGGGTGGCCGGCCAGCCTCCACCCGGCTGGAGCAGGTCGACGAACGGCTCGGCGCCGTAGGCGGCCGCGTAGCAGGCGGCCAGCTGCTCGTCGCCCGCCGTCGGGGCGAGGGTGGCGTAGCAGGTGGCCAGGATCCCCCGTGAGGCCGGCACCAGGTGTGGGGTGAAGGTGACCGTCACCGGCGCGCCGGCGGCCAGGGCCAGCTCCTGCTCGATCTCCGGGGTGTGGCGGTGACTGCCCACCTTGTAGGGGGCGACGTTCTCGTTGGCCTGGACGAACAGGTTGGCGTCGGTGAGCGACCGGCCGGCCCCCGACAGCCCCGATTTGGCGTCGACCACGATCCCGTCGGTCGCGACCAGCCCGGCGGCGACCAGCGGGGCCAGGGCGAGCAGGGCCGCAGTCGGGTAGCAGCCGGGCACGGCCACCCTCCTGGCGCCCCGCAGCTCGTCGCGGTGGAGCTCGGGCAGGCCGTAGGGCCAGGCCCCGAGCTCGTCGGGACAGGGGTGCTCCGCCCCGTACCAGGCGGGGTAGGCGTCCGGGTCGCGCAGGCGGAAGTCGGCCGAGAGGTCGACGACCACCCCGGCGGCGGCCACGGCCCGGGGGGCGATCTCGGCCGCCCGGCCGTGGGGCAGGGCGCAGAAGAGCAGGTCCGCGCCCTTGGCCAGGCCCTCGTCGACCGAGCAGAAGGCGAGGTTGCCGTAGGCGGACCGCAGCCCGGGGTAGCGGGAGACGAGCGGCTGGCCGGCCGAGGCGTCCCCGGCCGCCCAGGCCACGTGGAGGTCGGGATGGCGGGCCAGGAGGCGCAGCAGCTCGGCCCCGGCGTAGCCCGAGGCGCCGAGCACGCCGACGTCGCGAGTGGAAGGCATGAGCATAGTTATGCAGACACTGCTGAGAATATGCAACACCCTGCGGAATCGCCCATCCGCGCTGCGGCATCGTTGTTGCAGGTGACGCATGGATATGCAAGGCTCGACCCGGACAGATACGCCAGGTGGCAGCCTGCAGGCGGTCGCCGGACCATCGTGTCGTCCTCCGTCCCGCCTGCCCGAACACTGAGGCCTGCTGTCATGACCACGTCACCGCCCGCCGCGCGGCACCCGGCGTCCGACGGGGCCGCGCCCGCTCCCAACGGCGCCAGCTCCCGTCGCGTCCCCTGGCCCCCCGACCCCTTCTCCTACGCCGACGGGCGCCTGTGCGTCGGCGGCCTGGCCCTGGACGAGGTGGTGGCGGCCACCGGCACCCCGGCCTACGTCTACGACCTTGACGCCGTCGCCGCCGCCTACCGGCGGGCCGCGGCCGCCTTCGAGCCCATCGGCGGACAGGTACTGTACGCGGTCAAGGCCAATGCCAACCTGGCCGTGCTGGCCACCCTGGCCAGCCTCGGGGCCGGCTTCGACGTGGTCAGCGGCGGGGAGCTGGTCCGGGTGCTACGGGCCGGGGGCGACCCCGCCGCCACGGTGTTCGCCGGTGTCGGCAAGAGCGCCGACGAGCTGGCCCTGGCCGTCGGCGAGGGCGTCACCGTCCACGTGGAGTCGGCCGACGAGCTCGACGCCCTGGAGGCGGTGGCGGCCCGGCTGGAGCGGCCGGCCAGCTTCGCCGTCCGGGTCAATCCCGACGTCGAGGTCGACACCCACGTCAACATCCAGACCGGCCACGACGAGGCCAAGTTCGGCGTCCCGGCGGCGGTGGCGACCGAGCTGCTGGGCAGGGCGGCCCGGGGCGAGCTGCCCTGGTGCCGGCCGGTCGGGGTCCATGTCCACGTCGGCTCCCAGCTCCCCGACCCCGACGGGGTGGCCGAGGGGGCCAGGGTCGGCCTCGGCGTGCTCGAGGCGGGGCGGGCGGCCGGGCTGGAGCTGGACTGGCTGGACGTGGGGGGCGGGCTGCCGGTCGACTACGCCGGCGGGTCGGCCCCCGGCCCCGAGCTGTTCGCGGCCGCCCTGGCGCCGGTGGTGGCCGGCAGGCAGGTACGGCTGGCCGTGGAGCCGGGCCGGGCCCTGGTCGCCCGGGCGGGCGTCCTGGTCGCGCAGGTCCTCCACCGCAAGCACCGCAGCGCCGGGCGCATGCTGGTCGTCGACACCGGCATGCACCACCTCCTGCGACCGGCGCTGTACCAGGCGGTGCACCGGGTCCGGCCCCTGCGGGCGGCCCCGCTGGCCGGCCCGACCGAGGTCGTCGGTCCCATCTGCGAGTCCACCGACGTGCTCGCCACCGACGCCGACCTGCCCGACCTGGGCCCGGGTGACCTGCTGGCCTTCCTCGACACCGGGGCCTACGGCATGACCATGGCCAGCAACTACAACAGCCAGCCGCGCCCGCCCGAGATCGTGGTCGCCGGCGGCGTGGCCAGGGTCGCCCGGCGCCGCGAGACCTGGGACGACCTGCTGGCTCCCGAGACCGAGAGCGGCGACCCGGTGGCCGCCGCCCACCGCCCGGCGGCCCCGCTCGGCTGGTAGTGGTGCTCTACCATAGACCAGGCAAAGGTCTGGTGGTGGTTGCAGCGGTATGGCCGACGTCCTGCTCGATAATGTCTCCCGGGTGTTCCCCGACGGCAGCTCGGCCGTCTCGCACCTGACCCTGCACGCCCGCAACGGCGAGCTGCTGGTGATCGTCGGCCCCAGCGGCTGCGGCAAGAGCACGGTCCTGCGCCTGATCGCCGGCCTCGACCCGCTCAGCGGGGGCACGGTGAGCATCGGCGGCCGGGTCGTCAACCACCTCACCCCCGGCGAGCGCAACCTGGCCATGGTGTTCGAGGCCGCCGCCCTGTACCCCCACCTGACGGCGGCCCAGAACCTGCGCTTCGGGCTGGCCCTGCGCAAGCTTCCCGACAACGAGATCAGCCAGCGGGTCGAAGCCGAGTCGAGGGTGCTGCGGCTGGGCCGGTTCCTGGACCGCAAGCCCAAGACGCTCTCGGCTGGGCAGCGCCAGCGGGTGGCCGTGGGCCGGGCCACCGTCCGGGTGCCCGACGTCTTCCTGCTCGACGAGCCGCTCACCCACATGGACGCCGGCGAGCGGATCCGGCTGCGCACCGAGCTGGCCCAGCTCCAGCACGGCCTCGGCGTGACCGCCATCTACGTCACCCACGACCAGGCGCAGGCCATGGCCATCGGCGACCGGGTGGCGGTGATGCGGGCCGGCCGCATCGAGCAGATCGACGAGCCGCGCACGCTCTACCTGCGCCCGGCCAACACCTTCGTGGCCAGCTTCATGGGCGAGCCGGCGATGAACCTGGTCTCGGGGTTCATCGAGGAGGACGCCGGTCGCACCTGGGTCGTCATCGGCGGCCAGCGCCTGCCCTTCCCCGGCACCCCCTCGGGGCTGCTGCGGGGCCGCAGCGGCCCGGTCACGGTCGGCATCCGGCCCGAGCACGTGACCGACGCCGGCACCGAGCCCGGCCTGCCGGTGCTGTTCTCGACCGCGGCCCGGATCGAGCGCCTCGGCTACGAGCTGCACGTGAGCTGCCCGCTGGCCACCACCGCGGTCACCGTGACCGACACCCCGGGCGTCGAGAAGCAGCCCGGCGGTCAGGCCCACCTGATCGCCCGGTTCCCCCGCAACCACCCGGTCCGCCGCGACGACCGGGTCGAGCTGGCCATCGACGTCAGCCAGCTGTCGCTGTTCGACCCCCGTACCGGCCAGGCCATCTGGAACCCGGTCGCCTAGTTCAGCCAGCCGGGGTCAGGCTGCACGCTCCACCCGCATCAGCATCGGCGCCCGCGGGCGCAGGGTGACGGCCGCCTCGACCTCGGCCGGGCGGGAGGGGAGCAGGCTGAGCCGGTAGCGCTGGGCCACCATGGCCACCACCAGGGGCAGCTGGAGCTGGGCGAACCCCTCGCCGATGCAGCGCCGGGGGCCGCCCGAGAACGGGAAGAAGGCCATGCGGTGGCGGCGGCGGGCCGCCTCTGGCGCGAACCGCTCAGGTTCGAAGCCCTCGGGGTTGTCCCAGAACCCGGGGTGGCGGTGGGTCACGTACGGGCAGAAGGCGATGTTGGCCCCGGCCGGGATGCGGTAGCCGCCGACCTCGTCGTCGGCCGTGGCCCGGCGCAGGATCAGGTAGATGGGCGGGTAGAGGCGCATGGACTCCTGCACCACCATGGTGGTCCAGGCCAGGCGGGACAGGTCGGCCACGGCGGGGGGGCGGCCGCCCAGGACCTCGCCGACCTCGGCCCGCAACCGCCGCCACGCCTCGGGGTGGGTCGAGAGCAGGTACCAGACCCAGGTCAGGGCCGAGGCGATGGTGGCGTGGCCGGCGATGAAGAAGCTGATCGTCTCGTCCCGGACCTGCTTGTCGGTCAGACCGGTCCCGGTCTCCTCGTCGACCATCGAGACCAGCATGCTCACCAGGTCGTCGCCGCCCGGGTTGCGCCGGCGCTCGGCGATCAGGGGGTAGAGGAACGCGTCCAGCAGGGCCAGGTTGCGCTGGAAGCGGCGGGTGGCCGGGAGCGGCAGGCGGGCCGTGTCCAGCACCGAGGTCACGGCCGAGTTGGCGAAGGCCAGGATCTCGCCCACGGCCGGGCCGACCCGGCCGATCTCTCGCCGCCAGTCGGTCTGGAACAGCGAGGCGGCCAGGTTGGCCAGGCTCACCCGGACCATCTCGGACTCGACGTCCAGGGGCCGGCCGCTGTCGGCGCTGGCCGCCCACGAGTCGAGCACCTCGCCGGTCGCCTCCGCGAACTGGCGGCCGTAGCCCTCCAGCGAGTGGCGCCGGAATGCCGGCTGGGCCATCTTGCGGGAGCGGACCCAGTCCGCCCCCTCGGCCCCGACCAGGCCGCCGCCCACGATCGCCTGCAGCCGGTCGCGCACGAACGGTGGCCGCGGGTAGTTGGCCGCCTGGTCCTGGAGCACATGCTTGACCGCGTCCGGGTGGGCGAGCAGGTACAGGGTCACCGGGCCCCGGAAGCGGACGGTGTCGCCGTAGCGGCGCCAGGCGTCCAGGAACGCGAGCACATTGTCGCGGCGGATCTCGGCCAGGCTACCCAGGAGCAGATTCCCCCGCGGCCCCGGCGGCGTCCGGCCGTCCAGCGTCGCGACCAGCGCACCCTCCGTCCGCTCGTTCCGGGATCGGCGCTCCCGAGAGATATGCCCTGTTTACCACTGTGGACAACCGGACGCACGCATCCCGGGCCTCGGCTACCCTCCCGTCAGGGGCCCCAGCAGCCGGGGTCGTGCGCTCGGCCCTGCCCGGGAGTGGTCAGGGGTTCACGGTACGATCCCGGCATGCGCCTGGTGATCGCCCGTTGCCGTGTCGACTACACCGGCCGGCTCAGCGCCCATCTGCCCCTGGCAACCCGGCTGCTGCTGGTCAAGGCGGACGGGTCGGTGCTGGTCCATTCCGACGGCGGCGCCTACAAGCCACTCAACTGGATGTCGCCGCCCTGCTCCCTGGTCCAGGAGCCCGGGTGCTGGACGGTCAGCAACCGCACCGGTGAGTCCATGACCATCGAGATCACCGAGATCCTCCACGACTCCTCCCACGACCTCGGGGTCGACCCCGGGCTGGTCAAGGACGGGGTCGAGCGCCACCTGCAGGAGCTGCTGGCCGACCGATGCGCGGTCCTTGGCGACGGCTGGTCGCTGGTCCGGCGCGAGTACCCGACCGACATCGGCCCGGTCGACCTGCTCTGCCGCGACGACCAGGGCGAGTATGTTGCCGTGGAGATCAAGCGCCGGGGCGAGATCGACGGGCTGGAGCAGCTCGGCCGCTACCTGGAACGCCTGCGCCCCGCCCTCGGCGCGGTCCGCGGCGTCCTCGCCGCCCAGGCCTTCACCCAGCAGGCCAGGACCCTGGCCGCATCACGCGGGATCGACTGCGTGGCCCTCGACTACGACGCCCTGCGGGGCATGGAGCCCAACACCCCGACCCTGTTCTGAGGATCTCCGGAGGCGCCCGTGGCCGAGCCCGCAGCCGATCACACCGCCAGGGTGGCCGCCTACTACCGCAAGCCCGAGTCGCGCCTGATCTACGAGGTCCTGCTGGGCGGCACCAGGCACTTCGGCTACTACCCGGAGGGCTCCGGCGGCCTGTCGATGCGGGCGGCCATGCGCCTGATGGAGGACAGGCTGGGCGCGACCCTCGGCCTGCCGCCCGGTTCGCGGGTGCTCGACGCGGGCTGTGGCGAGGGGGACGTGGCGGTCCGGCTGGGGACCCGGTCCGGCCTGGAGGTCGACGGGGTCGACCTGCTCGACGCCAACCTGCGCCGCGCCCGGGGCAAGGCCGCCCGGCTGGGCATGAGCGGCTCGCTGCGGTTCCACCGCCTCGACTACGCCGACCTCGCCTTCCCCGACGAGAGCTTCGACGGCGCCTACACGATGGAGACGCTGGTGCACGCCTTCGACCACCGGCGGGTCCTTCGGGAGCTGCGCCGGGTGCTCAAGCCGGGCGGGAGGCTGGTCCTGTTCGAGTACTCGGTCCCGCCCCAGGAGCGGCTGACCCAGGTCCAGCGGGAGGCCTTCGACTTCGTGGTCGAGCGGTCGGCCATGCGCAGCCTGCCGGCATTCGTCCACGGCCGCTTCCCGGCGATCCTGGCCGAGTCCGGGTTCGACGCCGTCCAGGTCGAGGACATCACCGAGCGGATCTGGCCGATGCTCCGCCGGCTGGCCGGGCTCTGCTGGCTCCCCGCCTGGCTGGGCCGGCTGCTGCGGGCCCGGGGAGCGCTGCTGAGCTGCACGGCCGTGGTCGAGGGGTACCGGCACCGGGAAGGCTGGCGCTACAACGTCGTCAGCGCCCGGCGCCCCCCGGCCGTGTGACCGGGCCCGGGCGGTTGACAGCCGGCGCCGGGGCGGACGATCCTGGCCGCGCGTTGGTTCGCCCGGCGGTTGTTTCACGCGAAACATCGGCCGGGCGTCGCCAAAGAGGGAATCCGGTGCAAGTCCGGAGCTGCCCCGCAGCGGTAAGTGGGAACGAACGCCGTCACCGAGGCGCCGCCAGCGACTCGGTCCAGCACTGAGCCAGACAGTTCGGGAAGCGACGGCCGGTAGGAACCCGGCGCGGCACGCCGCGCTGGCCGCCCACGAGCCCGAAGACCTGCCAGCGCCCGCGCGGGAGCGCGGCCCCGTCCAGGCCTCGTGGGAGGGCTATGACATGCGTTCGACCATTTCCGGGTTCCCGCGGATCGGTGACCGCCGGGAGCTGAAGACCGCGACCGAGGGCTATTGGGCCGGGCGGGTCCCGGCCCAGGAGCTGGCGGCGACGGCCAGGGAGCTGCGCCGCCAGACCTGGACGTTCCTCCGCGACGCCGGGCTCGGCCAGGTCCCCTCCAACCACTTCTCGCTGTACGACCAGGTGCTCGACACCTGCGTCCTGGTCGGCGCCGTGCCCGAACGCCACCGGCCGGCCCGGGGGACCGTCGACCTGGACGCCTACTTCGCCATGGCCAGGGGACGCGACGACGCCACCGCCATGGAGATGACCAAGTGGTTCGACACCAACTACCACTACCTGGTCCCCGAGCTCGGGCCCGGGGTCGAGTTCCGCCTGGCCGCCAATTCCAAGCCCCGGGCCGAGCTGGCCGAGGCCCGCGAGCTCGGCATCGCCACCCGGCCGGTCCTGCTCGGCCCGGTCACCTTCCTGCTGCTGGCCAAGGGGGCCGGGGCCGCTGGGGGTCCGGGGGCCTCAAGCGTCGGCACCCGGAGTGCAGCCTCGTCCGGGTTCGACCGCCTCACGCTGCTCGACCCGCTGCTTGAGGTCTACGCCGAGCTGCTGGACGAGCTGGAGGCGGCCGGGGCCGAGTGGGTGCAGCTGGACGAGCCGGCCTTCGTCCAGGACCGCTCGGTGACCGAGCTGGACGCCCTCGGCTACGCCTACGACCGCCTGGGCGGCGCCACGGCCCGGCCCAGACTGCTCGTCTCCAGCTACTTCGACCACCTGGGCGACGCCCTCGGGGTGCTGTCCGGCACCCCGATCGACGGCATCGGCCTCGACCTGACCCGGGACGGCGCCCGCAACCTGGACCTGCTGGCCGCGGCCGGCGGCATCGGCGACCGGACCCTGGTCGCCGGGGTGGTCGACGGCCGCAACATCTGGGTCAACGACCTCGAGCGGTCCCTGTCGACCCTGGCCACCCTGCTCGGCCTGGCCGGCGAGGTGGTCGTCTCGGCCTCCTGCTCGCTCCAGCACGTCCCCATCGACCTCGCCGCCGAGGAGGACTTCGACCCCGAGGTCCGGCCCTGGCTGGCCTTCGCCCGCCAGAAGGTCGCCGAGGTGGTCACCCTGGCCCGCGGGCTGGCCGAGGGCACCGACGCCATCGCCGAGGAGCTGGAGGCCAACCGCCGCATCCTGGCAGAGCGCCGGGGGTCGGCCCGGACCACCGACCCGGCCGTGCGTCGGCGGCTGGAGGCCGTCGGCGAGCCCGACCTGCACCGCGCCAGCCCGTACGAGGTCCGCCGCAAGGCCCAGCAGGCCCGGCTGGGGCTGCCGCCGCTGCCGACCACCACCATCGGGTCGTTCCCCCAGACCGGCGAGGTCCGCAAGGCCCGGGCGGCCCGCCGCCGCGGCGAGCTGGACGAGGCCGGCTACACCGAGCGCATGCGCCGCGAGATCGCCGAGGTCATCCGCATCCAGGACGAGCTCGAGCTGGACGTGCTCGTCCACGGCGAGCCCGAGCGCAACGACATGGTCCAGTACTTCGGCGAGCAGCTGGCCGGGGTGGCCGTGACCGAGCGCGGCTGGGTCCAGTCCTACGGCACCCGCTACGTGCGCCCGCCGATCATCTTCGGCGACGTCTCCCGCCCGGCACCTATGACCGTGGAGTGGCTCACCTACGCGCAGTCGCGCACCCGGCGGCCGGTCAAGGGCATGCTGACGGGCCCGGTGACCATGCTGAAGTGGTCGTTCGAGCGCGACGACCAGCCCCGGGAGGCGACCGCCCGCCAGCTCGCCCTGGCCATCCGGGACGAGCTGGCCGACCTGGAGGCGGCCGGGATCGGGGTGATCCAGGTCGACGAGCCGGCCCTGCGCGAGGCGCTGCCCCTGCGCCGGGATCGTCGCGAGGCGTACCTCACGTGGGCGGTGGAGGCGTTCCGGCTGGCCACCGCCGGGGTCGCCGACGAGACCCAGGTCCACACCCACATGTGCTACTCGGAGTTCGGCGAGATCCTGCCGGCCATCGACGGGCTCGACGCCGACGTGACCTCGATCGAGGCCGCCCGGTCGCGCATGGAGCTGGTCCGCGACCTCGAGCAGGCCGGCTACGGCCGCGAGATCGGCCTCGGGGTCTACGACATCCACTCCCCCCGGGTGCCGCCGCCCGACGAGATGGCCACCCTCCTCACCGAGGCCCTGGAGGCGGTCGGCCCGACCCGGCTCTGGGTCAACCCCGACTGCGGCCTCAAGACCCGCGACTACCCCGAGGTCCTGGCCTCGCTGCGCAACATGGTGGCCGCGGCCCGGACGGTCCGCGAGAGCCTGGGCGGCGGGTAGGGCGACTTGGCTCCGGCGGCTAGTCGTAGTCCTTCTGCTTCATGACGACGTCGATGACCAGGCAGGTGGCCACGGCCAGGCTGCGCAGGGGGTCGACGGCCCAGGGGCTGACCTCGACGACGTAGGTGTCGGCGTCGGTGAACAGCTCGCGCAGGCCGGCCCACTTCTTGGTGACGCGGGCGATCGGCTGCCCGGCCCCGTCGAGCACGCTGAAGTCCTTGGCCCGCCAGTTGTGGGCCCGGACCTCGCCGAGCGGGGCGCCGCGCGGGTCGAGCAGGGTGAAGCGCGCCCTGCCGAACCGGACCTGCTTGGTGATCTCACCCAGCGGCTGGCCGTCGGGACGGGTGACCCGGCAGCGCCAGCTGAACCACGGCTTGTGCACGACCAGCTCGGACACGGTGCCCGGCCCGACGATGTGCAGGGTGATCGGCAAGGACACGTCCCAGCTGGTGAACACCCTGGCCATGAAGGCCAGCGGTGACTGGGTGGCCTGGAACACGGCGCCGATCTGGCGCCCGTGCTGGTCGAGCACCGCGTACTCGTTGCGGAGCTCGACCAGCTTGAGCCGCTGCTTGACGATCAGCACCTGCTGGGCGAGCAGCGACCCCGCCGGCGGTGCCGCTCCGTAGTAGGTCACCTGGTCTCCCGAGACGACTCCTCGCTGCTCCCACCCTCCGAGGGCGGTCCGGTGGGGCGAGGCCAGGAGTCGGGAGTCCGATCCCGGAGACAACCCCCTGAGGGGTCCCCGGCTCTAGGGCAAATCCCCCGCTCGCCCCGCCCCACCGGACGGCCGTGCTCAGCGTACCGCGCCCACCCGTCTTTGACGGAAGACTTACGCCAGTTCAGGGATCGTGGCAGCCTAGGGGAGGAACACCGCGAGCCTGGAGTAGTCGATGACCTTTGCCACCCCCTGGACACTCCTGGCGTTGCTGCTGGTCCCCCTCGTGGTCCTCGCGCTGGTTCAGGCCAGGCGGCGGCGGATCCGCTACGCGATCCGCTATCCCGCCCTGGACGTGCTCGCCGGGGTGGTCGAGCGGGAGCGGCGAGGCCGGTGGATCCCGGCTGCCCTCCTGCTGCTCGCCCTGACCGCCCTGCTGCTGGGCGCGGCCCGGCCGATGGCCCGGGTCCCCGTCCCCCGCGACGAGGCCACGGTCATGCTGATCATCGACGTTTCCGGGTCCATGAACGCCGATGACGTCGAGCCGACCCGGATGGAGGCGGCCCAGCGGGCGGCCACCCGCTTCCTGGACCGCCTGCCGGACCGCTTCCAGGTGGGGCTGGTCACCTTCTCCAGCGAGGCCGAGACCCTGGTGCCGCCGACCACCGACCGGGACGCGGTGCGCAGCGCCCTGGCCGGCCTGAGCGCCAACGGTGGCACGGCCATGGGCGACGGGCTGGCCCGGGCCCTGGACGTGATCGAGGCGGCCCGCCAGCAGGCCGCCGGCGGCGTGGGCGGCCCCCCGACCACAGCCGACCCGTCCGCGCCGTCGACGACCGCCCCACCGGGCACGCCCGACCCCGGAGCCAACCAGGCGCCCGTGACGCCGGCGGTGACCCTGCTGTTGTCGGACGGGGCCAACTCGGCCGGCGGCGACCCGTTCGTCCAGGCCGAGCGGGCCCGCGAGCTGCGGGTGCCCGTCTACACGATCGCCCTGGGGACGCCCAACGGGGTGCTGCGGCAGCCCAACGCCTTCGGGGGCACCCGCATCCAGCCGGTCCCGCCCGACCCCGACAGCCTGGCCCGGATCGCCGAGACCAGCAGCGGCCGCTTCTTCCAGGCGCCGACCAGCGAGAACCTCACCGCGGTGTACGACAGCCTCGGTTCCCGCATCGGCTTCCGGATGGAGGAGCGGGAGGTGACGGTGGCCTTCACCGCCGCCGGCCTGCTCCTGCTGGCCGCCGCCGGCGCCCTCCGGCTGCGCCGCGGCGCCCGGCTCCCCTGACCCGCCCCCATGCCGACCACGTGCCGCAAGGAGCCCACATGACCGAGCACGACCCGCGCCGCCTCGGCGTCGCCGACCCCGGCAACCCGTCGGCCGCCCTGGAGGCGGCGTTGTTTGAGATCAAGCGGGTGATTGTCGGCCAGGAGGGGATGCTGGAGCGGGTCCTGGTCGCCCTGCTGGCGGGGGGCCATCTGCTGCTGGAAGGCGTCCCCGGGCTGGCCAAGACCCGCACCATCGCCACCTTGGCCCAGGTCCTCGGCGGCTCCTTCCAGCGCATCCAGTTCACCCCCGACCTGGTCCCCTCGGATCTGGTCGGGACCCGGATCTGGCGGCCCGACCAGGGCGGCTTCGAAACCGAACTCGGCCCGGTGTTCTGCAACTTCCTGCTCGCCGACGAGATCAACCGCGCCCCCGCCAAGGTCCAGTCGGCCCTGCTCGAAGTCATGCAGGAACACCAGGTGACCATCGGCAAACACACCCATCGCGTCCCCGAGCCGTTCCTGGTCCTGGCCACCCAGAACCCGATCGAGTCCGACGGCACCTACCCCCTCCCCGAAGCCCAAGTCGACCGCTTCCTGATGAAGGTCGTGGTCGACTATCCGAACTTCTCCGAAGAGATGACCATCGTCGCCCGCAGCCTGGTCCCGGCCCCCACCATCAGCCCCATCTTGTCGCTGGCCCAGCTGCAGGCCCTCCAGGCCCACACCGCCGGGGTCTATGTCGACCGGCTGGTCGCCGAGTACGCCGTCGCCTTGTGTGACGCCACCCGCCAGCCGGCCACCTACAACCTGCCCGACCTGGCCGGCTACATCGCTTATGGGGCCAGCCCCCGGGGCTCGATCAACCTGGTCGCCGCCGCCCGCGCCCTGGCCGTGCTCCGGGGCCGGGCCTATGCCCTGCCCCAGGACGTCCAGGAACTGGCCCGCGACGTCCTGCGCCACCGGCTGGTGCTGACCTACCAGGCCCTGGCCGAACAGGTCACCCCCGACACCTTGCTGACCGCGGTCCTGGCCGCCATCCCCCCACCCCGCATCGACCTCGCCCGAGAACAACCCGCATGAGCTTCCGCTGGCCCGAGCTGCTCTGGGCGGTCCTGCTGGTGCCGCTCATCCTGCTCGTCTGGATGCGGGGCGAGCGCCGCCGCGCCCAGCGGGCGGGGGTGTTCGGCAACCCGGCGCTGCTGCCCAACGTGGTCACCGCCCGGCCGGGCTGGCGGCGGGCGATCCCGGTCATCCTCTACCTGCTGGCGGCCACCGTGCTCCTGCTCGCCCTGGCCCGGCCCGAGGCCACCGCCCAGGTGCCGCGCGACCAGGCGACGATCATGCTGGTCATGGACTCGTCGCAGTCGATGCTGAACACCGACGTGTCGCCGACCCGCATCCAGGCGGCGCGGACCGCGGCCGACGCCTTCCTCGAGGAGATCCCCGACCGGTTCCAGGTCGGGCTGGTCACCTTCGCCGGGGCGCCCAGCGTCGAGGCCCTGCCGACCACCGACAAAGAGGTGATCCGCACCGCCCTGCGCGCGGCCCCCCTCCGCCAGGGCACGGCCGTCGGCGACGCGGTGGTCCGCGC
>Ga0081539_10001751_pt1 | contig 34620 bp, 28 predicted proteins | sample TabmetS4T2R2_FD_71023 | JGI IMG/M metagenome (GOLD analysis project Ga0081539, IMG submission 71023) | Tabebuia heterophylla rhizosphere microbial communities from the University of Puerto Rico - S4T2R2 | ecosystem: Host-associated > Plants > Roots > Rhizosphere ... | reverse complement strand
CCACAACCGGCTGTCGCTGATCGCCTCCATCGGGGCCTGGGGCGCCCCCCACCGCAAGGCCCCCCTGTGGAACCGGCGCCGGGTCATGGACACCGCCACCCGGCTGCTCTACACCGACCGGGTCTCGGTCGACGGCCTGCTCGCCCGCCGGTTCCCGTTCGAGCAGGCGCCCGCCGCCTACCGCTGGATCGACGAGCACCCCCGGGCCGCGGTCAAGGTCGCGTTGACCTATTGACCCCATCTCCAAACAATGGGGGCAGCTGAGCAGATGGGGGTGAGGCGGTGGCTGCCCCGGCGGACCAGGTCCTGCCCTGGGACCGGATCCTGGCATGGGCCGGGCGCCGCCGCGGGCGGCTCTTCGGCTACAACCCCTGGCAGCTCGGGGCCTACATGGCCCGCACCGCCCTGCGCCACCGGGTGACCGGCCCGGCGGCCGAGATGTCGTTCTTCGCCATGCTGACCCTGGTCCCCCTGACCGTGGCCGTCGGTGCCGCCCTCGGCCAGATCCAGCGGTTCGTCGGCCCGGAGAAGATCGCCAGGGGCCAGGACGCCGCCATCGGGGTGGTCCGGATGGTGATCAGCCCCAAGCTGACCGACGGGGTGGTCGACCCGTTCGTGCGCGCTCAGCTGAGCCAGCCCAAGGGCGGCGGCGCCGCCATCGGCGGCCTGCTGCTGACCTGGTGGCTGGCCGGGCGCCTGTTCGCCGCGACCAGCCGCGCCCTGGACGCCGCCTACCACGACCGCCACATGCGGCTGTCGGTCAGCCAGCGGCTGATCGCCCTCGGGTTCGCCTTTGTCTCGGTGCTGGTCGTGGTCCTGACCCTCGGGATCATGGTCGACGCCCCCTTCATGGACGAGAACGTGGCCGTCGACATCGGCGTCAGCCGGGCCCTGATCGCCGTCTGGTACGTCGGCCGGTGGCCGGCGGTCCTGCTGGTCCTGATCGCCTTCCTGGCCTGCCTGTACCGCTTCGCCCCCAGCGTCCGGCACTCCTGGCGGCACCTGCTGCCCGGCGCCGTCCTCGGGGTGGGGCTGTGGATCCTGGCCGCCGTCGCCTTCCGGATCTACCTCGCCCTCGGAAGGGGCGCCCCCACCGGGGTGGTGGTCAACAACGCCCAGGTGGTGCTGATCGGCCGGGCCGTGGGGGCGGTGGTGGCGACGGTCCTGTGGACCTACTTCTCCAGCATCGCCATCCTCGTCGGCAACGAGCTCAACGCCGAGCTGGCCCGGCTGCGCTCGGGCGGCGCCGGGCCGCCGGCGGCAGGCGCCGTAGGCCCGTCGTCATAGGGCCAGCTGCGCTAGCCCGAACCGCGTCGCGCAGGGCTCGGCGCAGGAGCTTGCCCGAGGGGGTGCGGGGGATCGCGTCGGCCAGGCGCACCGCGCGGAGCCGCTTGTGCGGGGCCACCGGCTCGGCCACCCAGGCCAGCAGGTCCGCGGGGTCGAGGCAGGCGCCGTGGTGGGGGACGACCACGGCCACCGGGACCTCGCCGTCGTCGGGGTCCTCGCGGCCCAGGACGGCCGCGTCGACCACCCGCAGCTCGGTGTTGGGCAGCACCCGGCCGACCGTCCCGGGCACGCTGCACGTCGCCCGGTCGGGGGAGCTGAGGCCGACGGTGGTCTCAGTCAGTCCCCAGGCCTGGCCGACGGTCGCCCGGGGCAGCCGGGCGGCCAGCGCCTCCTGGGTGGCGGCACGTAGGGCCGCCCCGCCGCACACCACCAGCTCCAGCGAGGACAGGTCGGCCCCGGCGGACCGAGGTGACCAGGTGGGCGTGGGTCAGCTCGACGCCCTTGGGGAGGCCGGTGGTGCCGCGCGAGGAGGGGAGCAGGGCCACGGCGGCCGGGTCGGGGGGTTCTGGCGCCGGGTCGGGGCGGGCCGCGGCCCCGGCGGCCAGGAGGTCGAGGATGGGGACGGCGCCCTCGGCCTGGCCGAGCACGACCAGGTCGCGGACCCCGGCCGCGGCCGCCGCCGCCCGGGCCGCCGGCACCAGCGACGGGACCGTGACCAGGACCGAGGCGCCGGCGTCGGCGAGCTGGGTGGTCAGCTCACCCTCGGTGGCGGCCGGGCTGGCCCCGGTGACGGTGCCGCCGGCGGCCATCGCCCCCAGGGCGACCCCGGCCCAGCGGGGCAGGTTGGGCGCCCACAGGGCGAGCACGTCCCCGGGCGCGAACCCGCGGGCGGACAGCCCGGCCGCGACCCCCTGGATCCGCTCGGCCAGCAGCCGGTAGCCGACCTGCGTCCCGGTGGCGCCATCGACCATGGCCGGGCGGTCCCCGGCGCGGGCCGCCGCCAGCACCATCCGGTGCAGGGTCGTCCCGCCGACCTCCACCGCCGGGTAGGGGCTGGTCCAGACCATCGTTCGCTCCTCGTCCGACGCCTGGGGCAGGCTGGACGCATGGCCACCGGAACCCGCGGCGAGACCCGCGCCCGCATCCTCGACACCGCCTGGGAGCTGGTCCGCGAGCGGGGGTTGGAAGCGGTCACCGTGGCCGACGTGGCCGCCGCCGCCGGCGTGTCCCGCCAGCTGGTCTACGTCCACTTCGAGAACCGGGCCGGGCTGCTGGTCGCAATGGCCCGCCGCCACGACGTTCGCAGCGGGTTCGCCGGCCGGACCGCCGAGACGGCCGCATGGGCGCCGGTGGCGGCCCTGGAGCGGCTGCTGCGGGAATGGTTCGCCTACCTGCCCGAGATCCTGCCCGTGGCCCGGGCCTTTGAACCGGCCGCGATCAACGGCGACGACGGCGGGGCCGCCTGGCGCGACCGGACGGGCGGCCTGCGCGAGGTCCTGGCCGCCGCCGTCGACCGGGTCGCCGGCGACGGCCGCCTGGCCGGGAGCTGGACGCCGGCGGCGGCCACCCGACTGGGTCTGGGCCCGCGTCCGGCCCTCGGCCTTCGCCTACCTGGTCGCCGACTGTGGCTGGCCGGCCGGCGACTACGTCGACCGGGCGGTCCCCTCGATCCTGGCCGAGGTGGTCAGCCCGGGGAGCTGACGGCGATCCGGACCAGGCGGCGGACGGTGGCCCAGCGGTGCAGGCGGACCCGCGGCGCGGGCGGGCCGAGGGCCGGGGGGACCAGGACCCGCAGGGCCCCGGGGAGGATCTGGAACTCGAGCGGGGTGGGCAGGGTGACGGCCTCGCCGTCGACCCCGGCGGGCAGCTCGGGCGCCGGGGCCTCGACCCGCAGGCTGGCGGTCGTCCACTGGACCCAGGCGCGTCCCGCGTGGGCACGGCCGCCCCGGGCCAGGGCCTGGGTGGCCAGCTTGGCCAGGGCGGCCCCCGTCTGGGCCCGGAGGGCCGACACCTGGAGCACGCCGGCGTCCAGGCGCTCGCGGACGCCGTCGAGCTCGTAGCAGTTGCTGGCCACCAGCAGCAGCAGAACGTTGGGGTGCTCACGGCCGTCGGCGTCGCGCAGCCCGACCCGGAGCAGGTCGCGCTCGCCGCGCAGCGACGCCGGCAGGACGGCGTGGGCGGTGGCCAGCTTGGCCGCCCGGTAGCGGGGGTCGGCGACCACGTCGGCGTAGGCCCCCAGGGAGACGTTGTTCAGGAACATCCGGTCTCCGACCATGCCGACGTCGATCCGCCGCGCCGGTCCCCCGAACGCCTCCAGCGCCCCCACCGGGTCGCCCCGGTCCAGCCCCAGGTCGCCCGCGAAGTGGTTCCGGGTCCCCGACGGCACGCACACGAACGGCACGTCGCCCTCGACCGCCACCTTCGCCACCAGCCCCAGTGACCCGTCCCCCCCGGCCACCCCGACCGCGCCCGCCCCCCCCGCCACCGCCGCCCGCGCCAGCCCCACCAGGTCGTCCCCGGCATCCAGCACATGCACCCGGATCCCCCGGCCCTGGGCCGCCTCCACCAGCTCCACCCGCCCCGCCTTTCCATCCCCGGACCGGGGGTTCACCACCAGCCACGGCACCCCAGCGGCCGGAGGGTCGCCCGGAGTTGGAGGGTGACCTGGGTTCGCGGGCGCGCCGGAGCCCGCCCCACCGGCATGTGGGGCCCCTGCACGGGAGGGTAGCCCAGGCGGGGAAGGGGCGGCGCCGGCTGTCCACAGCCCCCCCTCGCCCGCTCCCGCCCCGCCCGCTCGCGCCCTGCTCGCTCCCGCCCCGGCTTTGGCGCCGGACCCCGTCCCGCCGCGGGGCGGAGGGCTCGGTGGGCGGCGATGGCGTAGGCGAGGGAGCCGATGACGATGCCCGCGGCACCGGCGGCCTGGCGGAAGCCGAACTCGAGGAAGCCGAGCACGATGTTGGCCACGGCGAGGGCGGCGATGGTGATGTTGAGCCACCGCTTCCAGACGCGGCGGGTGGTGAACGCCCACCAGGCGGTGGCGGCCATCACGGCGACGCTGAGGACGGTGCCGACCAGCAGCTGGAGGAGCTGGTCGCGGCTGCCGACCACCACCTGGACGAGGCCGGCGGCGACCACCACCAGCGAGGCCAGGGCGGCCAGGGCCCACCATCTGGGGCTGGCGCGCCTGATGTCGCCGATGGTCATACGATCATTTTCTCGGACGAGCATGTCCCGACCAAGGAGGGGCCCGATCGACAGCCAGCGTTCCGACGCCCTCGTGTTCTTCGGCGCCTCCGGCGACCTCGCCTACAAGGAGGTCTTCCCGGCCCTGCTCGGGCTGGTCCAGCGGCACCGGCTGGAGGTGCCCATCATTGGGGTCGCCCGCTCGGGCTGGGACCTGGACCGGCTGCGCCAGCGGGCCCGGGAGAGCGTCGAGCACCACCTCGGCAAGGGCAAGGTCGACGAGGAGGCGTTCGCCCGGCTGTCGGACCTGCTGCGCTACATCGACGGCGACTACGCCGACGCCCGCACCTTCCAGCGCCTGGGCAAGGCCCTCGGCCACGCCGAGCGGCCGCTGCATTACCTGGCCATCCCGCCGAGCATGTTCGCCACCGTCACCGAGGGGCTGGCCGCCGCCGGCTGCATCGGCGCCGCCCGGGTGGTGGTGGAGAAGCCGTTCGGCCGCGACCTGGCCTCGGCCCGCGAGCTCAACCAGATCCTCCACCGTCACCTGCCCGAGGAGCGGATCTTCCGCATGGACCACTTCCTGGGCAAGGAGCCGATCCAGAACATCCTCTACCTGCGGTTCGCCAACGCCCTGCTGGAGCCGATCTGGAACGCCCGCTACATCCGCCAGATGCAGATCACCATGGCCGAGGACTTCGGGGTCGGCGGCCGGGGCGCCTTCTACGAGGAGGCCGGGGCCATCCGCGACGTCCTCCAGAATCACCTGCTCCAGGTGCTCGCCCTGCTGGCCATGGACGCCCCCGCCGTCCACGCCCCCGACGCCACCCGCCAGGAGCGCTCCCGCCTCATCCAGGCCATCCGGCCTCTCGACCCCTCCAGCGTGGTCCGCGGCCAGTTCCGTGGCTACCGCGACGAGCCCGGGGTGGCCCCCGACTCGGCGGTGGAGACCTACGTGGCCGCGCGGTTCGCCATCGACACCTGGCGCTGGGCCGGGGTGCCGTTCTACATCCGGGCCGGTAAGCGGCTGCCGGTCACCGACACCGAGGTCCTGATCGAGTTCCGCCGGCCGCCCGTTGAGCTGTTCGGGGAGCTGATCCCGGCCCGCTCCAACCACCTGCGGCTGCACCTCGGCCCCGACGTCCGCATCCAGATCGGGGTGCGGGTCAAGGTCCCGGGTGACCAGCTCGTCGGCGAGGACGTCGAGCTGGAGGCGGCCAACTACCCGACCGGCGGCAAGCCCCCCTACGAGCGCCTGCTGGGCGACGCCATGGCGGGCGTCACCGAGCTGTTCGCCCGCGAGGACGCCGTCGAGGCCGAGTGGCGGGTGGTCGACCCGGTGCTCGGCACCGACGCCACCCCCCTGCACGAGTACGACCCCGGCAGCTGGGGCCCGGACGAGGCCGACCAGCTGATCGGCGCCGACGGCCCCTGGTCCGAGCCCAGCTAGGCCGCCCTCAGGCGGCCGCCGGGCGGTGCAGGACGACCAGGGTGGCGGCGATCATCGCCCCCACCAGCAGGCCGGTGAGCAGCACCGGCTCGGCGGTGAGGGTGGAGGCCAGCACCAGCACGGCGGTGGCGGGCACGAGCGCGCCGTGCCAGCGGCCCAGGTGGTGGGGGCGCACCTGCAGGGCCCAGACGGCGACCAGGAACAGGGCCACCGGCGCGGTGAAGGCGGCCGCCGCCGCCCGGGAGCCGATGGCCGCGTGATGGGTCAGGAAGTCGACGTTGACGGCCAGCCCAGCCCCAACGGCCGCGGCGGCGGCGAAGATCAGGTGGTGGCCGTAGCCCCAGACGATCCCGGCCCGCAGCGAGGTCAGGAGCTCATGCGACTCCTTGGCGAAGTACAGCCACCACATCCCGAACACGGTCAGGAGCCCGCCCGCGGCCGTGGTCGCCAGGTCGGCCAGGGCCGCGTGCTCGGCCAGGGCCGACTCGATGGCCAGGGTGGACGCGAGCACGCACTCGCCGAGCACGATCAGGGTGAACAGGCCGTACCGCTCGGCGATGTGGCGTGGGTGCCAGGTGGTGGGGGCGGCCCGCTCGGCCCAGATGGGGACGGCCAGCTCGGCCGCGACCAGGACCAGGAAGCCGGCCATGCCCGGGCCCTCGGGCAGGGCCAGCCGCAGCACCCAGCCGAGCTGCACGACCGCGATGCCGGCGGCGAAGCGAAGGCTGCTGGCCCGGTGGGGCGGGTCGGTGGCGGCCGCTCGCAGCCACTGGGCCACCATGGCCAGGCGCATGACCACATAGCCGAGGGTGATGGCGGCGAACTCCCGGTCGTCGATGGCGTCGGGCACGCCCGCGGCCAGGATCAGGGCCCCGGCGATCTGGACCAGGGTGGTCAGCCGGTAGGGGACGTCATCGGTGTCGTAGGCCGAGGCGAACCATGTGAAGTTCATCCATGCCCACCAGATGGCGAAGAACAGGCTGGCGTAGCCGACCACCCCGTTGCCGACGTGGTCGGCGGCCACCTCGTGGTGGAGGGCGGCCGCCGCCTGGGCGACCGCGACCACGAAGCAGAGGTCGAAGAACAGCTCCAGCGCGGTGGCGCTGCGGTGCTCCTCGTCGGTCGCCCGCGCCACCATCGGCCGGTACCACGCGCCGCCGGCCGTCGCCGAAGCCCGCCGCCTGTCCACCTGGTCCGCCATCGGCCGATCCTACCGGCCGTGCCTGGTCAGCCGGTCAGCCTGGCGAACACGATCACGTTCGAGCGGTAGCTGTGGGCCACCGGGTCGAAGCTGCCCCCGCAGGTGACCAGGCGCAGCCTCGGGGTCAGGGTGGGGTAGTAGACGTCGTCGGTCGGGAAGCGGGTCTTCGGATACTGCTCGACCCGCTCGACGGCGAACCAGGCCCGGGAGCCGTCGGCCCGCACGACCTCGAACCGGTCCCCGGGGCGCAGGTCGTGCAGCCGGTAGAACACCGCCGGCCCGGCGGTGGAGTCGACGTGGCCGAGGATCACCGCCGACCCGGGGTCGCCGGGCCGGGTGCCCCCGGCGTACCAGCCGGCCATGTCCCACTTGTGCCGGCCCGACGGCACCTCGACGCTGCCGTCGGGGTCACGACCGAGCCGCTGCAGGCCGGTGTCGACCCCGATCGCCGGGATCCTGAGGCGCGCCGGGGGCGGGGTCGGCCGGTAGCCGCGGACCGAGGCGAAGCCGCGGACGGCGGGCAGCCCGGCGGCCGTCCCCGCGCCCGCACCGGCCGGAGGGGCGCTGCCGGCGCCCCCGGCGCCGCCGACCCGCGGGCCGTCGCAGCCGGCGGCCAGGACCAGCACCGCCACCAGCACCAGCCACAGGACCACCGAGCCCGCACCCGCGGGGCGTGCCGGCCGGGTTCCCCGCCCGGTCATCTCACGGGTGCGGGTGGGCGGTGCCCCCGCCCCCGGTCTTGGAGCCACCGGCCGGCAAGCTCTTGGCCATGACCTTCTCGATCGCGTCGACGAGCACGTTGGCCACCCCGACCATCTGCTGGTAGCCCTCGTCCTGGACCTGCTGGGCCCTGGCGTAGTCCTTGGCCGCGTAGGCGTCGACCTGGTTGATCAGGTGCTCGTCGTGGGACGTGATGGCCTCGGTGAGCGGGTCGGTGGCGAGCACGTTGCGGACCACATCGCTGAAGAACAGGGCCAGGCGCTCGGCGAACCCGTCCAGGTTCTCCTTGGCCGCCGTCTCGGCCGTCTCGTCCTTGCCGGCGACCGCGGCCGTGTAGGCCATCAGCCCCTCGACGTGGTTGGCCCAGGCGGACTGGAACTCCTTGGCCTTGTCGGGACCGACGATCCCGCTCAGGGCCTTGGTGAGGGTGGCGGTGTTGGCGTTGACCTGGGCGGCCGCGGCCTCGAACTGCGGCGAGCCGGCGAACGTGGCCCGCTGGGCGTCCACGATCAGCTCCATGTGCTCGCCCAGCAGCATGGCGAAGGCCGAGCGGAGGTTCTCGGGGGCGCTGTCCAGGCCGGCGGCCTGCTTGGCGGGCAGGCTGGCGCCGGCCAGGGTGGTGCCGCTGCCGTAGGTGCCCTCGTAGGCCTCGCGCTCCAGCTTGTACGCCTTGGCGTAGTCCTTGTCGGCGTAGGCGTCGGCCTGGGCCATGAGCCGCTCGACCCGGGCCTGGGCCGACTGGGTGCCGGTGGCCGCCGGCACCCGGCCGCCGCTGGCGCCGGCCAGCCAGGCGCCCCAGTCCTTGCAGCCGTCGAGCAGGGAGGTCCGGGCCTCCTGGGCGGCCTCGCTGTCGCCGGCGGCGGCGGCCTTGCCGTAGGCCGCCACCTCGTCGGTGTAGCCGGCCCAGAGCTGCTTGAACTTCTCCGCCTGGGCGGGGTCGTAGGTCACCCCGATCACCTGCTCCAGGGCGCCGGTGTTGGCGGCCAGCGAGCCCTGGACGACCTGCTCGAGCTCGGGGGACCCGTTGGCCTGGCTGCGGGTGAGGCGCACGGCCAGCAGGGCGTGCTGGCCGAGGAGCTGCTCGTAGCGGGCCCGGACCTCGCGCGGGGAGGCGTCCGCCGACAGGGCCGCCGGGGTGGTGTGCTGGTGGATGGTAGTGCTCGTGGCCACGGCCGCGGCCGGGCGGGCGCCGTCCCCGTTCGAGGTACAGCTCACCACCACCGCCGCCAGCGTCAGCGTGACCAGACCGGTCAGACCGATTCGAACCCGCACGATGCCCCTCCCATGACGCGCGTCCAGGCTGCAGGCCAGTATGGGAAGCTCAGCCTGCTTCGACATCGTCTGTTCTTACGAGGCTGGCGTACGTTTCGATAACGATGCGTAGTGGCAGGTGCCGTTGATGGAGCACCACGGACACGCGGGGCCCGGCGGCTATGGTGGCCATGGGGATCATGCGGCCCTGTTCGGGATCGGTTCTGGTGGAGCCTGGTCCTGACCATTCCGGTGGTTGTCTACGCTGCGATGGTCCAGGCGTGGTTGGGGTTGACCGCGCCGCAGGTCCCGGGTTCGCGGTGGGTGGGGCCGGTGCTGGGGACGGTGGTGGTTGTCTATGGGGGTGGTCGTTCCTGGCGGTGGGCTGGCGAGCTGCGCAGCCGCCAGCCGGGGATGATGCTGTTGATCTCTCTGGCCATCGTGGTCGCCTTCGGGGCCGGTGTGGCGGCGCTGTTGGGGGCCTTTGAGCTGGAGTTCTGGTGGGAGTTGGCGCTGTTGATCGTGGTCATGCTGGTGGCCGCTGGCTGGAGATGGGCGCCTTGGGTCAGGCCTCCAGTGCCCTGGATGCGCTGGCGGCGCTGCTGCCCGATGCGGCCGAGCGGGTCACCGGTGGCGGGGACCCGGACGGTCCCGATCGACGAGCTGGCGGTGGGTGAGCTGGTCCTGGTCCGCCCGGGGGGCGGGTCCCGGCCGATGGGGTGGTGGTTGAGGGGGCGGCCGAGTTGGATGAGTCGATGGTCACCGGTGAGTCCCGCCCGGTGCCCAGGGGCGCCGGGGACCGGGTGGTGGCGGGCACGGTGGTCATTGACACCGCGGTTCGGGTTCGGGTGGAGGCGGTGGGGGAGGAGACGGCCCTGGTCGGGATCGGCCTGGTCTCTGACGACTCCCGCGGCGTCCTCAGCGTGCTCCGGCTGTCGCAGGCCAGCTACCGCAAGATGCTGCAGAACCTTGGCTGGGCGACCGGCTACAACCTGCTGGCCGTGCCGGTCGCCGCCGGCGCCCTGGCCGGGGCCGGGGTTACCCTGGCCCCGGCCGTGGGCGCCATCTTGATGAGCCTGTCCACCATCGTCGTCGCCCTCAACGCCCAGCTCCTGCGGGGTCTCGACCTCCGGCAGGGGAGAGGAGGCCCAAGTGACCGACCAGGCGACCAACGAGGGCCGCGCGACCGGCATCACCATGGCCGAGCTGGCGCTGGCGGCTCGCAACCACGGCATGCCCCTTGAGGCCCTGCGCTACGACGTCACCCCGGTCGGCCTCCACTACCTGCTGATCCACTTCGACATCCCCGAGGCCGACGAGCGCGCCTGGACCCTCGACCTCGGCGGAGCGGTGGCCCGGCCGCTCACCCTGGCCCTGGACGACCTGCGGCGGCGGCCCCAGGTGACCGCCCCGGTGACCCTGGAGTGCGCCGGCAACGGCCGGGCCCGGCTGGAGCCGCGGCCCGAGAGCCAGCCCTGGCTGGAGGAGGCGGTGGGGACGGCCGAGTGGACCGGCACCCCCCTGGCCCCCCTGCTGGACGAGGCCGGAATCGGCCCCGGCGCCGTCGAGGTCCTGTTCGAGGGGGCCGACCGGGGCGTCCAGGGCGGGATCGAGCAGGACTACGAGCGCAGCCTGCCGCTGGCGGAGGCGATGCGGCCCGAGGTCGTGCTCGCCTGGGAGGTCAACGGCCGACCCCTGCCGCCCCAGCACGGCTACCCGCTGCGGCTGGTCGTGCCCGGCTGGTACGGCATGACCTCGGTCAAGTGGCTGCGCCGGATCACCGTCCTCACCGAGCCGTTCACCGGCTACCAGCAGACCGGCAGCTACCTGCTCCACGCCTCCGAGGACGACCCGGGGACGCCGGTGACCCGCATCCAGCCGCGCTCGCTGCTGGTCCCCCCGGGCATCCCCGAGTTCGAGTCCAGGGTGCGGTTCTGCCCGCCCGGCCGTCACCTGCTGTCCGGCCGGGCCTGGTCGGGCCTGGCCCCGGTGGCTGCCGTCGAGGTCAGCACCGACGGCGGCGCCACCTGGGCGCCGGCCCGGCTGGAGGACCAGCCCGCCCCCTGGGCCTGGGCCGGGTGGTCCTTCGCGTGGGAGGCCACCCCCGGCACGTACGAGCTGTGCTCGAGGGCCACCGACGCCGCCGGCAACGCCCAGCCCGTCGAGGCCCCCTGGAACACCGGCGGCTACGCCAACAACGCCGTCCAGCGGGTCCAGGTCACCGTCCGCCGGACCGGCCGCCGGTGACCGTCCAGCCGGACTTCCTGAGCTCCTCGGCGGCGGCGGCGCCGATGTGGAAGCCGAGGGCCCGGTAGGCGTCGAACTGCTCGTGGTCGAAGAACTGATCGCCGGTGCTCTGGCGGGGGAAGGCGGTCTCCTTGAGCGCATAGGTGAGCAGCTCGTACGGGAGGTCGCGGGTGAGCAGGGCCTTGGCCACGACCATGGTCCCCTTGGCCGAGGGGGGCTCGCCGGGGCGGGTCGAGAACGGCTCCGGGTACTCGATGTCGGCCCGGGCCACCGCCGACTTGGACAGGCGGGCGTTGAGCCGCTCCAGCACCTCCGTGGGCTCCATCGGCTCGCCGCTGCCCGGGACCAGGGCGCCCGGGTCCCGCAGGGTGATGCGCACCCCCAGCTCCTCATAGGCCAGGGTGATGGCCTCGGCCAAGGTGGTGGCGAACGGCGGTGCATCGCCGCTGGCGTCGATGCACACGACCATGCGGCAGCGGTGGCGCAGCAGCTCGACCAGGCCCAGGTTCTCCCAGTGGCCGCCGTCGGTGCACAGCAGCATCCGGCCCTCGGCCGGATAGGCGCCGATGATCTCGCGCAGCTGGTAGGGGAGCCGGCGGGCGCCCGGCAGGCGGGGGGTGCGCCAGCTCGCCCACGGGCGGCTCAGCTCGGCCAGGAACCCCGGGTTGGGGAGCCAGGTCCCGAGCCGGACGTTGGACAGGGCGAGCAGCCGCTGGACGGCGGCGGCGTGGCGCCCCATGGCCGAGGCGATCGCCGCCCCGGACACGGCCATGGCCGCCTGGACGGTGACGTCGCGGCGCAGGGCCGGCCGGCAGGTCGTCTCCAGGGTGCTGGTCCGGACCCAGCCGACGTCGGGCCCGCCGACGTAGTCCGACGACATCGTGAACGAGACCGCCCGGCGGCCCGGCGGGGTCCGTGACTGGCCGGACAGGGCGGCGGCGCCGACGAAGATGACCTGGGGGAAGCGGTCGGGCGCGGCCGGTCGCCGTAGCGGCTGAGGGTGGTCGGCTCCTCGGCGGCATAGGCCAGGGCGCCGATCCCCCCGTCGGGCATGTGGGCCCGGCGGACGGCGAACGCCGAGGCCAGCCGGGCCCGGTAGAAGGGGTGGAGGCTCAGCCAGGTCTGGTCGATCAGGAAGCCGACGCCGACCAGCACGCCGAGCAGGGCCGGGCCCAGCCAGCCGGGCCAGCGGTGGGCGGCGGCGGTCGTCCAGGCGGCCACGAACACGAACACGAAGCCGAGCACGCCGTGGACGGCCCAGACGATCAGCCGCTGCCCGAACCCGGTGGCGACCTGCCGCTCGATCACCTCGCCCTTGCCGCCGCGGCCGAGCAGCCCACCGAGGCCGATCGGGTCGCCGCTGGTCCGCAGCCGCTCCGTCCGCCGCCACAAGGTGCTGGCCAGGGCCCCGAACCAGGTGAGCAGGGTGGTGGCCACGGCGGTGAAGGAGGCCGCCGGGACCGGGTTCCTGATCCCGGTGGTCCAGGAGAGCCGGGCCATCGCCCAGACGACGGCCGGCACGGCGACGGCCTACACGGCCACCACCGCGGTGACCCCGACCGCGACCCGGAAGACGTTGCGGGCCACCCCACCGACCCGCCGGAACACCCGGTCCGCGGCCAGCAGCCCGATCATCACCAGCACCCAGGCGATCGCGGCCACGGCCACCCCGGCGGCCAGGGTCCACCAGACCGCGCCCGGCGGGGCCGGGTAGGCGGGCGGGACGTTCCCGCTCGCCGGGTCGAAGCGGGGCACCAGCACGGTGACGTCGACCACCGGCGCGGCCCGGTAGAAGGCGTTGAGGCCGACCCCGATCACCACCACCCCCAGCGTCAGCAGGGCGAGCGAGGCGGCCACCCCGCGCAGCACCGCCCCCAGGGCGACCAGCCACTCACGGCCGCCGTCGGCCAGGTACTTGCCGTGACGCCGCAGGTGGTCCTCCTCGGCCGACCCGGGGGCGAACACGTCGGCCGGCGCGGCCAGCGAGTCGGCGCTTCCGGCCCGGGTCAGGGCCAGCTGGAAGGCGCCGGTCATGTACCCGCCGCCCGACACCAACACCAGGTAGCGGGCCCGGAGGAGCACGTCGCGGAGGGCCTGGAGGGCGCCGAGGGTGACCGAGGCCGAGCGGATCCCGCCGCCCGAGGCGCAGATGCCGACCTCGGCCGGGGGCCGGCCCGGCGGCACCCGGCCGCCGTTGCGCCACCGCGCCAGCGGCCGGGTGGCGTCCGGGCCGGGGCCGGCGGGCGCAGCCGCGTCGTCGGCGGCCACCTCGGCGGCCGCGTCGGCTGCGGCCTCGCGGCCCTCGGCGGTGTACAGCCGCGCCTGCACGTCGGGACCGGCCTGGCCGACGGTGGCCGAGACCGTGGCCGTGGAGGCGTCGGCCACCGCCGGGGGCAGGATCACGTCGGGCCTGGCCGCGGTCCCGGGGTCGAGCTCGCTCGCCAGCGCGACCACCGGCGGCCGGTCGTCGTCGCGCCGCACCCGTGAACGCGGGCTGATCCGCCGGCCACCCAGCACCGCCCCGAGGACCACGAACACCGGCAGCAGGGGACCGACGATGGCGAACTTGAGCACGGCCAGCGAGGCGGCGACCGCGAACGCCGTGTCGCCGCCGCCCGGCCGGTCGAGGCCGCCGAGGCCGGCGAGCAGGGCCAGGTTCTCGCCGGCGTCGGCCGCGCCGGCCAGCAGGACCCCGCCCAGGCACCAGCGGGCGACCCGCCGGGCCCCGGACCCGTACAGGAACCGGGCGCAGAGGCCGAACACCCCCAGCCCGGCCAGGACGTAACCGGCCACCAGCCAGCCGTCGCCCTGCACGGCCGACCGGTAGCGGCGCACGGCGTCCTCGGGAACCGGGCAGCCGGCCGCGCCGGGCTGGATGACCCGGCAGGCGGCCTCCTGGCCGCCGGCGAGCTGGAGGGGGATCTGGCGCACGTCCCGGTGGTCGGCGAGCTCGCCCGCGGCCACCCACAGCAGCGGCACGGCCGCGACCAGGGCGAGCCTGGCCAGGAACGTGGCCACGGCCGGGCCCCGGCGTGGGGGCGGGGACGGGGCGTCGGTGGGCATCGGTCGGTCCTCCAAGCCGCGGGCCGCAGGCGCCGTGGTAGCGTCGCCGGCGGAGGATCATGCCATGACCGCCGCGTCGCACGGGGTCCGCACACGGACCGAGCAGATCGGGGAGCTGGCGGACAGCACCCCGGTGCACCGCTGGACCCTGGCCAACGACCGGGACATGACCGTGACGGTGATCACCTACGGGGGCATCATCCAGACCATCGAGGCGCCGGACCGCGACGGCGTCCCGGCCAACCTCGTCCTCGGCCTGCCCACGCTCGACGAGTACGTGGCCGGGAACCGCCCGTACCTGGGTGCCCTGATCGGCCGCTACGCCAACCGGATCGCCGGCGGCGCCTTCACCCTCGACGGCCGGACCTACCGGGTGCCGGTCAACAACCCGCCCAACAGCCTCCACGGCGGCACCGAGGGGTTCGACCGGCGCGTCTGGACCGCCACCGGGACCGGCGACGGGGTGGAGCTGGCCTACACCAGCCCCGACGGTGACATGGGCTACCCGGGCACCCTGGCGGTGCGGGTCCGCTACACCCTGACCGCGGACAACGAGCTGCGGATCGGCTACGAGGCCACCACCGATGCGCCAACACATCTAAATCTCACCAACCACAGCTACTTCAACCTCGCCGGCGAGGCCGCCGGCGACATCGGGGGCCACGTGCTCCGGCTCCACGCCGGCCGGTTCACGCCCACCGACGCCACCACCATCCCGACCGGCGAGCTGGCGCCGGTGGCCGGGACCCCGTTCGACTTCACCTCGCCCCACGCCATCGGCGAGCGCATCGGCACCGACGACGAGCAGCTCCGCTTCGGCCTCGGCTACGACCACAACTACGTCATCGACCGGCCGCCCGGCGCCGCGCAGACCCTGGTCCCGGCGGCCCGGGTCGAGGACCCGGCCAGTGGCCGGGTCCTCGAGGTGGCGACCAGCGAGCCCGGGCTCCAGCTCTACTCGGGCAACCAGCTGGACGGGACCCTGACCGGGACCGGCGGGGTCGCCTACGGTCCCCGGGCCGGGCTGTGCCTGGAGACCCAGCACTTCCCGGACTCGCCCAACCAGCCCGGGTTCCCCTCGACTGTGCTGCGGCCCGGCGAGACCTTCCGGTCGGCGACCGTGTACCGGTTCGGGGTCAGCGGCTGAGCCGGGGGCTGGTGTCGACCAGCTCGACCGGGTTGACGAGCTCGCCCAGGCCGGTGACGGCGATGGTGACCAGGTCGCCGGGGCGCAGGCTGAGCTCGGGCGGCGGCACGATCGCGGTGCCCGTGCTGAGCACCGCCCCCAGCGGCAGGTCCTGGCCGCGCCAGAGCCAGTCGACCAGCTCGGGCAGGCTCCGCTTCATGTCCCCGACCGAGCAGGCGTCGGCGAACAGCTCGGCCCCGTCGCGCTCGATCCGGAGGGTGATCTGCATCTCCGCCGGGTCGGGGGCCTCGGCCACCGGGACCAGGCAGGGGCCGAGGGCGCAGCTGCCCCGGTACAGCTTGGCCTGGGGGAGGTACAGGGGGTTCTCGCCCTCGATGGACCGCGAGGACACGTCGTCGCCGATGGTGTAGGCGACGATCTCGCCCCGCCGGTCGGCGACCACGGCCAGCTCGGGTTCGGGCACGTCCCAGGCCGAGTCGGCCCGGACCCCGATCGGCTCGCCCGAGCCCCTGGCCGTGCCCGGCAGGGCCTTGAGGAACAGCTCCGGCCGCTCGGCCAGGTAGACCTTGCCGTAGGCGTCCAGGCCGCTGGACTCCTCAAGGCGGGCGTCGCGGCTGCGCAGGAACGTCACCCCGGCCGCCCACACGGGCTGGAGGCCGACCGGGGCCAGCGGCCGGGCGCCGGCCGGGACCGGGCCGCCGGCCGGCCCGGCCAGCAGCGCCGCCAAGGCGCCGGGATCGCCGCCGAGGACGGCGTCGAGGCTCGCCCGGCCCTCCAGCAGCTCGGCCGGCCCGGTGACCGGCCCGCGGGCCAGCCTGCGCTCCCCGTCGACCAGGAGCTGCCACAGGGCCACCGGTCAGCCCTGGTGGGGGAGGACGGTGACGGTCCGGGTCGAGGTGTAGAGCTCCCGAGCCGCCTTGCCCTGCTCGCGAGGACCGAAGCTGGAGTCCTTCTCGCCCCCGAACGGGGCCAGGAAGTCGACCCCCGAGGTGGGGGCGTTGACCCGGATCAGGCCGGTGTCGAGCCGGGCGGCCAGCCGCAGGGCCCGGTCCAGGTCGCCGGTGAACACCGAGGCGACCAGGCCGTAGCGGACCCCGTTGGCCACCCGCACCGCCTCGTCCTCGTCGGCCACGGGCAGGATCACGGCGATCGGGCCGAACACCTCCTCCTGGGCCAGCCGGGCGCCGGGGTCGAGCCCGTCGACCAGGGTCGGGGCCACGAACCAGCCGGCGCCGTTGCCGGCCCGGCCGCCGGTGAGCAGGCGCCCGCCGGCAGCCGCGGCCTCGGCGGCCGCCTCCACCACCTTGCGCCGGGCCTGCTCGGTGATGACCGGCCCGACGACCGTGTCCTTGTCGGCAGGGTCGCCCACGGCCAGCCCCTGGACGGCCGCGACCAGGGCCTCGGTGAACGGACCGGGGTCGCCGACCACGATGGCCCGGCTGGTGGCGGTGCACTTCTGGCCTGCGTAGCCCATGGCCGCCCCGGCGATCACTCCCGCCGCCCGCTCCGGGTCGGCGCCGGCGAGCACGATGGAGGCGTTGAGGCCACCCATCTCGGCCTGGCTGGGCAGGCCGCGTTCGGTGGCGGCCACGGCGACCCGGCGGCCCACGGCCACCGAGCCGGTGAACGAGACGCAGTCCACCCCGTCGAGCATGGCCTGGCCGGTCCCGGCCCCGCCGGGCAGCACCTGGAGCAGGTCGTCGGGCAGGGCCCCGCCGAGCAGGCCGGCCAGGCGCAGGGCGACCGCGGTGGCGTCGGGCGACGGCTTGAGCAGGACGGCGTTGCCGAAGGCGAGCGCCGGGGCGGCCTTCCACAGCGGGATGGCCACCGGGAAGTTCCAGGGGGTGATGAGCCCGGCCACCCCGCGGGGGCGTCGGCGGGCCAGCAGCAGGGCCTCCGGGGAGGCGCCCGGGTAGGTCTCGCCGTCGGGGTCGAGGGCCTGCTGGGCGTAGTAGCGCAGGATGCCGACCCCGCGGGCAGCCTCGGCGGCCGCCTCGGTCACCGGCTTGCCGACCTCGCGGACCATCAGGCCGGTGAGCTCGTCGGCCGCGACCGCCAGGGCGTCGGCGGCGGCCGTCAGGGCCGCCGACCGCTCCAGGGCCGAGGCGCCGGCCCAGCGGGCGCCGGCCGCCCGGGCCCGCTCCACGGCGGCCGCGACCGCGCCGGCGTCGGCCTCCTCCACCTCCACGACCACGTCATCGGGCTGCTGAGGGGAACGGCTCTGGAGCGCCACCTGATCCTCCGATCTCGAGGTGGCGCCAGGTTACTCAGCCGGCGGTCCTCCCCGCACGGTGCCGGCCCCAGCAGACTTCACTCCTCCGGGAGGCGAAGCTATCGTGCTCCCGACCAGCCGCCCGCGACCTCGAGGTGCGTCCGTGGCCGACGTCGCCGAATCCGAGTTCCCGTCGCTGTACACGGCGGCGGACCGCAACTCGCTCGACGGCCAGCGGCGCTTCTTCAACGCCACCCGGCTGCGGCTGGCCATGCTCGTCCTGGCGGCGGCGTTCGGGCTGTTCACCTGGCGCACGGCCGGCGGCGACGTCGCCGGGATCGGGGCGGCGGTTGCCTTCGTGGTCGCCCTGCTGGCCGAGCTCTACCTGCTCCAGGCCCGCCCCGACCGGCTCTGGTACGACGGCCGGGCCGTGGCCGAGTCGGCCAAGACCCTCACCTGGCGCTACCTGGTCGGCGGCAGCCCGTTCGGGCGCGAGGAGGTCAGCGAGCGGGAGGCCGAGCGGCTGCTGCTGGAGCGGTTCCGCCAGATCGCCGGCGACCTCCGGGGGGCCCACCTGGTCCCGGTCGCCGAGGTCGCCGACCAGCTCGGCCAGGGGCTGCGCCGGCTCCGCGGCCTGCCCCTGGAGGAGCGGCGCGAGCTCTACCGCCGCGAGCGGATCGGCGGCCAGCAGGCCTGGTACGCCCGCGCGGCCCGGCACAACGAGCGGCGGGCGACCCAGTGGTCGCTGGTCCTCACCACCCTGGAGGCCCTTGGGCTGGCCGGCGGGGTCCTGAAGGCGACCGGGACCCTGGGGATCGACCTGCTGGGCCTGGCCGGGGCGGTGGTCGCGGCCGGCGCCGCCTGGGTCAACGCCAAGCAGCACCAGACCCTGGCCAACGCCTACGCGATCGCCAGCCAGGAGCTGGCCACGATCAGCGGCCAGGTCGACTGGGCCGGCACCGAGCCGGAGTGGGCCCACTTCGTCGACCAGTCGGAGGAGGCCATCTCCCGCGAGCACACCCTGTGGCGGGCCTCGCGGACCTGACAGCGCGGCGCCGTCAGGTGTCGTCGCGGAGCAGGGCGGTGATCCGCTTCAGCATCTGGGCCCGGAACCGCTCCTCCAGGACCTGGCCGTCGGCGTCGCGGGGCACCCGCTCGATCCGCTGGTCGGCGAAGTCGAAGGGAGCCGGCGGGGAGTCGTCCTCGCGCACCGGGACCCACCCCGAGGGCGGGGCGTCGGGGGCGTTGATGAGGGCGTGCAGCATGCCGGCCTCGAAGATCACGTTGGGGTTGTCGATGTACCGGTGGCCCGTGCCCGGCGGGGCCGGCTCGGAGAAGTAGGTCACGCCGTAGCGGGAGCGGACGATCCGGTCGGCGATCTGGCCGGTGATCGCGCCCGAGTCGGCGATCTCCTGCCAGTCGAACACCGTCACCTTGCTGTCGAACTCGGCCAGCACCCCTTTGAGGATGCCGAGCACGTGGCTGTCGGCGTCGTCGGCCGACGCCAGGAACAGGTTCGGCTTGGTCAGCCGGGGGAACTTGGCCGTGCTCAGGAAGCGGCCGAGCTGGCTGACCGCCTTCTCGGTCCCATCGGTCTGGGACTTGTTGGCGTCGCGGAGCTCGATCAGGATGGCGATCGCCTCGGCCAGGGTGGTGAGCTCGTGCTTGGCCACCGGGGTGGCCTCCACGTGGGCGGTGGACTCCAGGGCCATGACCCCGAGCGGCCGTCCCGCCCGGACCAGCGGCAGCATGATCGACGTCTTCATCGGCTCGTCGACCGGCGCCACGTACCGGGGCAGGCCGGTGACCCCCGACCACAGGTCCACGAAGCCGTCGGCCTCCTCGACGTCGCGCAGCGGCCGGCCGTCGGCCGACACCACCCACAGGGGCCGGCGCTGGTCGAAGGCCAGCGACACCTGCCGGGTGTAGCCGTCGCCGGATCGGACGGTGGTCGCCGACCCCTGGTCGGCGCTGCTCCAGGTGGTCGACAGCCCGGGCTGGCCGTCGATCCGCGCCCGCGTCATCAGCCCGAAGTAGGCGGCCTCGAGCTCATTGCGCATGTACTCGACGACATGGTCCCGGACCCGGTTGAAGGTGCCCTGGTCGACGATGTCGACCGAGAAGGCGAACTGCTTCAGCAACTCGGCGAAGGTCTTGACCAGCTCGCTCATCGAACCCGCCTCCCCGGCTCGACGCTATCCCGAAGGCATACCAGGTTCCGGATCACCCGGCCAGGGTGCGGACGGCTGCCCCGGCGGGATCCTGGCCGGACGAGGCCCCGGACAGGTCATGCGCAGGAGGCGGGCCATCGCCTGGGCGGTGCCCTCGAAGGTGCGGGCGCGCTCGACGTCGCGGGGGTGGCCGCGGGCGCGGAGCATGGCCGCAACGTCCTGGCAGGTGCGGACCTGCCAGGGGCGGGCGCCGGCGGCCGCGTAGGCGGCCAGGGCGACCCGGAAGTGGCGCAGGCTGTCCTTCCAGCGTCCCCCGGTCGCGGCCAGGAGGGCAAGGTGGTGGTCGGCCGACCCCAGGTACAGGGGCCCGGCGGCCAGATGGTGGCCGGCCCAGGGACGCAGCGCCGCCGACAGGCGGCCGGCGGCGCCGGCGGCGCCGGCCTGGGTGCAGGCCAGGGTGAGGGCGACCAGCCCGGCGGCGCCGGCGGCCGGCCGGTCGGCGGCCATGGCCATGTCCAGGTGCCGGCGGGCGTCGGCGTCCCGGCCCTGGCCGGCGTAGGCCAGGGGGAGCAGATCGGCCCAGGCCTGCGCGGCCGGGGGCGGCTGCCCGGCCAGGGACTCCAGGATCGACTCGACCTCGGCCGGGCGGTCCTGCAGCCAGCGCAGGACCACCAGCTGGGCGCTATAGGCGGAGGTGGCGGCGGGGCCGAGCGCGTCCTGCCCGGCCGCGAGGGCGTCCTTGAGCGACCGCTCGCCGTCGGCGAAGCGGCCGCGGACCACGGCGGCGCTGGCCCGTAGGGTCAGCGACAGCCAGCGGTGGTGGGGGAGGCGGCGCTCGGCGGCGACCCGTCCCGCCTGCCCGGCCAGCCGGTCGACGGCATCCAGGTCGCCGTCGGCCAGCAGAGCCCCGGCGCGGGCCAGGCCGGCCCGGAAGGCCAGCCCCTCGTCGCCCAGGTCGGCGGCCAGGCGCTCGAGCTCGCCGGTGGCGGCCAAGGCGGCCCTGGGCCCGCCGGGCCGCGAAGCCCCGCTCCAGGCCAGCTCCTGGTCGGCCAGGGCCGCGGCCAGGGCGCCAGGGTCGCCCGTCCGGCGGGCCGTGGCGACCGCCGCCGGGAACGGGGACGGGTCCTGGAGCCGCGCCGGCCCGAGCGGCGTCGGCGCGGCCTGCCAGCCGGCCAGCCGGGCCAGCAGCCGGGCCCGCAGCGGGCCGTCGGCGGGCCCGACGGCCGCCAGCGCCTCGCCCAGCAGCCGGACCTGGCGGTCCCGGTCCGGCCCGGCCGACCAGAAGGCGGCCGGGCCGCCCAGCCCGAGGGCGGCCTCGGCCAGGCGCCCGGCCGAGCCGGCGGCCCGGGCGGTGCCGGCCGACCGCAGGTACGCCTCGGTCGCCTGCCCGGCCTCGCCGGCGGCCGTCCAGGCGCGGGCCAGGCCGAGCAGCAGGTCGCAGCGGCGCTCCAGGTCGGCGGGGGCTGCGCCGGCCCCGGACCGGTCGAGGGCGGCCAGGGCCTGGCGGTAGCGGTGGGCCGCCTCCTCGTGGCCGAGGCCGGCGGTCGCCTGCTCGGCCGCCCGGCGGGCGTAACCGGCGGCCTGCTCGGCGAACCCGCTCCCGGCGAGCGCGAAATGGTCGGCGAGCTCCCCGAGCCGGGTCGCGCCGCCGCCGCTCAGCACCTCGAGCGCCTCGCCGACGCGGCGGTGGGCCCGGGCCCGCTCGCCGGCCGGCAGGTCCCGGTACAGCAGGTCGCGGACCAGGGCGTGATGGAAGGCGTAGCCGCCGGCCAGGCCCGGCCGCTCGTCGACCAGCCGGGCCGCGACGGCGGTGTCCAGGGCCGACAGCAGGCTGTCGTGGCCGAGGTCGACCACCCGCCCCAAGACGGCCAGGTCGAAGCGATGACCGATCACGGCCGCCATGGCGAGTACGTGCTGGACGGGGCCGCCGAGGCGGGCCAGCCGCTGGCCGGCGACGAAGCGGACGCTGTCGGGCACGTCGTGGACAGCCGGCCCGACGGCCACCGCGTTCAGGTCCCGGCGGCTCAGCCCGCCCGTCCCGGCCAGGTGCCGGAGCAGCTCGCCGACCAGGAAGGGGTTGCCCCGGGTGCGCTCGCGGAGCACCTCGGCCAGGGCCGTCCCCCCGGCGCCGAGCGGCCGGCCCACCGTGACCGCGGCCAGCGAGGCGACCTCGTCGATGGTCAGGCCCTCCAGGCTCAGCAGCTCGGCCCCGGGGGCGCGGAGCAGGTCGGCCAGGACGGCGGGCAGGCCCTCCCGGGTGGCCGGCTCGTCGTCCCGGTAGGAGACCAGGGTGAGCAGGGCGGCCGGGCGGGGGGCATGGGCGAGCGAGCGCAGCAGCTGCAGGCTGGCCTCGTCGGCCCCGTGGAGGTCGTCGACCAGCAGCAGCAGCGGGCCGCCGTCGGCGACCGCCTCCAGCAGGTCGACCAGGGCCTCGGCGAGCACGTAGGGGCTGGCCGGCGGGCCGTTGCGGGCCGGCGCCGGGCCGGGGGGCAGCCGCCAGGCCAGCTCGGGCCAGAGCCGCACCAGCTCCCCGGCCGGGCGGCCGAGCAGGCCCCGCCGCCGGTGGTCGGGCAGGTCCCCCAGCCGGCGTCCGATGGCCTCCCGCAGGGGCAGGTAGGGGACGCCCAGATGCTGGTCGCAGCGCCCGGCGAGCACGACCCCGCCGTCGCGTTCGGCCAGGGTGGCCAGCTGGGCGGCCAGGCGGGTCTTGCCGATCCCGGCCTCGCCGGCGACCAGGACGGTCCGGCGCCGGCCGACCCTGGCGTCGTTCCAGGCCGAGCGGAGCCGGTCCAGCTGCGGCCGGCGGCCCACGAAGGCGCCGGTGATGATGGGGACGACCGGGGCGGACCCCGGCCGGCCGGCGAGCCCGGCGTCCGGCGACCGCGGCACGGCGTGCAGCAGCTCGAGGTAGACGGCCTCAAGGCCGGGCGACGGCCCGACGCCCAGCTCCTCGGCCAGGGTCCGCCGGTAGCGGTCGTAGGCGCGCAGCGCCTCCCCGCGGTCGCCGGCGGCGGCGTGGGCCCGCAGGAGCCGCTCGTGGGCCGAGTCCCGGAACGGCTCGAGCGCGACCAGATCTCTGGCCGGGCCGACGGCGGGGTCGGGACGCCCGGCCCGGAGGTGGACGTCGACCAGCACCTCCAGGCTGTCCACCAGGACCTGCTGGAGGTCGGCGCGCCGGTCCTCGACCCAGGCGCCCTCCTGGCCGGGGAGCAGCGGCCGCCCGGCGATCGCCCGGGCCCGCTCGGCCGCGGCCGCCGCCCGCTCCAGGTCGCCGGCGGCGAGCGCCGAGCGGGCGGCGCCGGCCTCGCCGGCGGCCTGCTCCACGTCCACTGCCGTGTCGGCCGGCAGCTGCAGCCGGTAGCAGCCGGCGACGCTGGTCAGGGCATGGGTCGCGGGCAGGCCGAGCACCTCCAGGAAGCCCCTGACCTTGCTGACCACCCCGCGCAGGGCCGGCCGCCAGGTGGGCGGGAGGGTTCCGTCCCACACCGCCTCGGCCAGCTCCTCGCTCGGCACCACCCGGTCGCGCTCGGCCACCAGGTAGGCGAACACCAGCGCCGCCTGCCGGCCGGGCAGGTCCGAGGCGTCGGCCTTCGCGCCGTCGGCCTCAGCCGCCAGCTGGCCGGTGAGGGTGATCTGCAGCGACATGGGACGACAGTGGCATTGCGCCTTGCTTGCGCCTTCTCCGTACAGTTTCCGGGCTTGTCAAGAGCAAGGCGAACAGGGGGGTTCGGGCGACCCTGGGGGCCGGCCACGGACACGAACGACGCGGCGACGCCGCCGACCACGCCGACGGTGCCCGTGCCGCGCTGGGCGCCGGTGCCCCGGCGGCGGCTGTACGCCCTGCTCGACGAGGGGACCAGGGGCCCGGTGACCCTGTTGGCCGCTTCGGCCGGGTACGGCAAGACCCTGCTGCTGACCTCCTGGGCGCTGGCCGGCCGGCCCCCCGGCCCGGTGGCCTGGGTGACGGTCGGTCCCGACGACGCCCAGCCGGCCAGCCTCTGGGCGCACGTGCTGGCGGCGCTGGACGACGCCGGGGTCCTGCCCGCCGGCGGCCCGCCCGGCGACCCCGGGCCGCCGGCGGCGTCCGGCAGCCCGTTCCTGCGCTGGCTGGCCCGCCGGCTGGCCGAGCTCCCGCGACCGGTGGTGCTGGTCCTCGACGACCTGCACGAGGCCGGCGGCGGGACGGCCGCGGCCGAGCTGCGGCTGCTGCTCCGCTACGCCCCGCCCCAGCTGCGCATGGTGCTGGCCACCCGTGCCGACCCGCCGCTGTCCCTGCACCGGCTGCGGGTGGCCGGTCAGCTGAGCGAGCTCCGCGAGGCCGACCTGGCGTTCACCCGCTCCGAGGCCAGGGCCATGCTCGGCGACCACGGGGTGACCCTGTCCAGCGACGAGCTCGATGCCCTCCTGCGCCGGACCGAGGGCTGGGCGGCCGGGCTCCGGCTGGCTGCCCTGACCCTGCGCGACCACCCGCTGCCGGGACAGTTCGTGGACGAGCTGGCCGGCGACGACCGGGCCATCGCCGGCTACCTCCTCGAGGAGGTGCTGGCCGTCCAGACGCCCGAGCTCCGGACCTTCCTGCTGCGGACCTCGGTGCCGGGCCGGCTGTGCGGCGAGCTGGCGGACGCCCTCACCGGCCGCTCGGACGGGGCCGAGGTGCTGGCCCGCCTGGAGCGTGAGCACGTCTTCACCTCGGCCACCGGCCCCCGGCGGTCCTGGTACCGGTACCACTCGTTGTTCGCCGAGCTGCTCCGGGCCGAGCTGCGCCACGAGCACCCCGGGGAGCTGCCCGGCCTGCACCGGCGGGCGGCCGCCTGGCACGCCGCCAACGGGCTGCCCGTCGAGGCCGTCCGCCATGCCCTGGCCGGCGGCGACGTCGACCAGGCGGCCGGGCTGCTCGCCGGCTCCTGGCTCGCCCTCCTGGCCGGGGGACACGCGGCCGCCCTGCGGGAGCTGCTGGCCCGGCTCCCCGCCGAACGGGTGCGGTCGACCCCGGAGCTGGCCGCGGTGGCCGCCCTCAGCCGGCTCGCCCTCGGCGAGCTGGAGGAGGCCGACGCGTGGCTGGGGCTGGCCGCGGCCGCCGAGCCCCGGTTCCCGACCCCCGATCCGGCCGGCTCGTCCGGGCCACCCGAGCTCCCGGCGCCCCGGACCCAGGCCGCGCTGGGCCTGGCCAGGCTGCTCCGGGCCCGACTGGTCGGCGACGCCAGCGACGCCGAGGCGGCCGCGGCGGCGCTGCTCTCGCCGGCGGCGCCGGCCGCCGAGCCGCTCGCCGCAGGCGACCACCGCACCCTGGCCCTGGCCCTGCTCGGCGCGGCCGAGCTGTGGAGCGGCCGGCTGGAGGAGGCCGCCGCCCACCTGGAGGAGGCGGCCTGCGAGGCCGGCCGCACCGGGCGCCGGTTCATCGAGCTGGACGCCACCGCCCATCTGGCCCTCCTGGAGGCCGTCCGCGGGCGCCTCGGGCGGGCTGGCGAGCTCGCCCGGACGGCCGTGGAACGGGCCGGGCGGGGTGGCCTCACCGCCGGCGCCCCGGTGGCCTGCGCCGAGCTGGCCACGGCCATCGCCGCCTACCACCGCGACGAGCTCGCCGCCGCCGCGGCGGCGCTGGAGCGGGCCACCGCGGCCGCCGACGGCGACCGCCTGGTCCTGCTGGCCGCGGCCGTCCTGGCCGCCTGGCTGGCCGCCGGCGGCGACCCGGCCGGGCGCGGCGGCGCCCTGGCCCGCCTTGAGGGGGCCGTGCGGGCCACCGGCGGGCGGCCGCCCCGGGTGCTCGCCGCCGCCGCCCGGGCCACCCGGTCACGCCTGCTCGCCCTGGCCGGCGACGACCCGGCGGCCGAGTCCGCGCTCGGCGGGCCCGACGGGTTGCTGGACCCGCTGGAGACGGTGACCCTGGCCCGGATACGGCTGGCCCGGGGCGAGCCGGTGGGCGCCATGGCCACCCTGGCCCCGCTCCTGGCCGGCCCGCGCGGCGGCGCCGACGCGCCCTGGCCGGCAACGGGAATCCAGGCGTCCCTGATCGACGCCATCGCCAGCCAGCAGCTGGCCAACCGCGACGCCGCCGCCCGCTCGCTGCGCCGGGCCCTGGAGCTGGCCGCCGCCGAGGGCTACCGCCGGGAGTTCGTCGAGGGCGGCACGCCGGTGCGGGTCCTGCTCGTCGACCACCTCCACCGCGACCCGACCCACCGGGCGCTGGCCGGGGAGCTGCTGGACCGCCTGCGCGACACCGCCGGCCCCGGCCCGGCCCCGGTCCCGGCCACCGCGGCCGTGCTGGTGGAGCCGCTCAGCGAGCGGGAGCAGGTGGTGCTGCGCTACCTGCCCAGCCCGCTGTCGGCGGGGGAGATCGCCGACGAGCTCTACGTCTCCATCAACACCGTCAAGACCCACATCAAGAGCATCTACCGCAAGCTGGACACCAACCGGCGCTGGGACGCCGTCAAGCGTGCCCGCCAGCTCCAGCTGCTCTGAGCGTCAGGTGGCCGGCTGCTCCGGCGGCAGCCGGTCCAGGCGCCGGCCCAGCCCGCGCAGGTTGAAGGCGGCGAACAGCTCGGTGAAGCCGTAGAAGATGGCGTAGATGCCGACCAGGTTGACGAACACGAACAGCGACCTGCCCGGGTACCCGGCGGCCCACATGCCGAGCAGCAGCTCCAGGATCCCCAGGATCAGGGTCACCCACCAGTAGGGCCGGCCGTGGTTGGAGAAGGCGCCGACGATGTCGATGATGCCCTTGAAGACCAGGAACCAGGCCAGCACCACCGAGAGCACCAGCAGGGTCCGGCCCGGCCAGACGAAGGCGATGATCCCGGCGAGGATCGAGAGCACCCCCCCGACCAGGTAGAGCCAGCCCCAGCTCTCGACCCGGCTGGCGGCAAGGATCTGGTTGATCCCGGTCATGATGAAGGTGACGCCGGCGAACAGGGCCAGGGCGAGCAGGCTGCCCACGTTGTAGGACAGCACGAACATCCCGAACAGGATCCACAGGATCCCGAGGATCAGGAACAGCCACCAGCTGCTGGCCACCCCGCGGATGGCGTCGCGCGAGCCCAGCCCGGCCACCCGGTCGGACATCGGCAGATCGCTGCTCATGCAGCTTCCCCTTTCCGGACAGGACGGCGATGCCGTCGCCGACGAGCTTGAAGCCGAGACCAGGAACAGAACGGCATTATCGCGCATTGTGCGTGCCCGCCCAGCCGGGTGGGTGCGGTGCGCATGGCAGCCTCCGGGCCGGTCATCGGCCCTTGTGGGCGAGCACGTCCACGCAGACGGTGATGGCCAGCATGAGCAGGGCGTCCTCCTGGGGTGCGACCTCGACGCCGTAGGTGTCGCGGATCCGGAACCAGCGCTTGGAGACGATCGCCGTCGGCCAGTCGCCGCGGGAGATCGTGTACTCGTGGGCGAGGAAGTTGCCCTTGGCCTGGAGCTTGTCGCCGCTGGCGAGGTCGATCTGGAAGCGGTCGCGCAGCGGCGTGACCAGCGCCTGGTGGACGTGGGCGACCACCTCGCCGTCGCGCTTGACGTCGAGGGAGTCGCGGACGTGGAGCAGCTTCTCCTTGATCTTGTAGATCTCGCGGCCCTCGGCGTCCTTGAACAGCAGGGTGTCGCGGATCCGGAAGGCCTTGCCGTCGACCTCGAACACCTTGTTGCCCTGCTCGTCGGTGACCCTGAAGTCGTCGCCGAAGGCGAACATCTTCTGGCGCATGACAAAGCGGGTGCCGATCCGCCGCTCGGGGCCGGACCCGGCCTCTGCCGGCCCGCCGCGGCGTCTGCGGAAGAGCATGGACGTCCTCCTCTCGTCGTCCCGGTGCCGACGATGACGCGGGCCGGGGGGCGCCGGCCTCACCCTCAACGGGTGAATCACCCCGGGAGGGTGAGGCCGGTTCACCCCGGACAAGGCGACCATGCCGGAAGAGCGAGAGGAGGTGCGCGTGCCTCAGGAGGGAGGGAGCTATGAGATCCGGATCAGGGGGCGCCTGACCGACTCGCTGCTGACCGCCTTCGAGGGAATGCAGGCGTCGGTCGAGCCGGTGGAGACGGTGCTGCACGGCCCGGTCCAGGACCAGGCCGCCCTGTACGGGCTGCTCGACCGGATCCAGGCGCTCGGGCTGGAGCTGGTCGAGGTGCGGCGGCTCCCGGAGTCCTCTGGGGAGCCGGAAATCACCCAAGAGGGGTGATGCCGGCGCACCCGCCCTCGGGGGACCATGGGGTCGAGCCACACACAGGAGGAACGAATCGCACATCTGGTGGTGCTCGGCCTGGAGAGCCCGGCCAAGGCCGAGGAGGTCTTCGACCTGGCCGGGGACCTGGCCGACGTCGGCATCAACGTCGACACCATCGAGCCCTACAACCCCACGGTCATCCAGACCAACCTGACCAAGGACCGCGAGGAGGAGCTGGTCAAGGCGCTCCAGTCCTGACCGGCTGCGGCGGGGGGGACGCCGCGAGGGCCCGGCGGGGGGCGCCGGGCCCTCAGCGTGCCCGCTCCTGGTCGTCCAGGGGCAGGGGGGTGGCGTGGTTGCGGAACTCGGGCGGGACCAGCAGCGCCGCGATGGTGGCCCGCAGGTCGGGAAGGTATTCGGCCCGCAGCCGCCGCAGGTCCTCCCAGGCCCGGTCGTACGGGTACAGGGGCACGCCGTGGTCCTCCAGGTGCCGGTAGATGGCCTGGAAGGCGGCCTCAGCCCGGACCCGCGCCTCCTCCTCGCCGGGCGCCGCGCCGGACACCGCCGGCAGCATCCTCACCGTCCGCAGCAGCCCGGTGGCTCGCCGGTGCAGCCGCAGCGCCGGCCCGGCCCGGGTGCCCCGGACGGCGGCCAGGCAGATGGAGGCCGCGTCGGTCACCACCCCGAGGGCGGTCAGCCAGTGCTGGCCGGGCTGGCGGGAGCGGAAGAAGGCCAGCATGGGGAAGGCGGTGTGGCTGTCGAAGACGTCGGCGCACCACCGCTCCCAGTCGGCGAAGGCGGTGGCCAGGCCGTCCAGCCCGCCGTCGGCGTGCCAGGCCTTGACCAGCCCGGTCGGGCTGGTGCGCTCGTCGGTCAGGTCGTCCAGGGTCAGGAGCTGGATCTCGCGGCGGCTGTAGGCCCCGAACAGGGTCGGCAGGTAGCCGATGACCAGGGCGATGGTGACCAGGCCCATGAACGCCTGGACGAGGGCCAGGAGCCGGGCCACGTCACCCAGCGGGACCACGTCCCCGAACCCGACGGTGAAGAACCCGATCCCGGCGAAGTAGACCGCGTCCAGGTAGCTGTGCACGCCCGAGAGCCGGTCCTGGAGGACCCACCAGACGAGGCCCCAGCCGACCAGCAGCAGCAGCACCCAGACGATCAGCAGGCCGAGCAGGGACAGGGGACCGTAGACGGCCAGGAGCCGCTCCCGGGCGTCGCCCGGGCCGATGTGGCGGGCGACCGCCCGCCAGAGCCGCCACGTCCGCCGGTAGAAGACATAGGTCGGCCACCACCGGCCGGCGCGGCGCTGGGTGGTGACGAGCGTGCTGACGGCGTCGGTGGCCACGGCGGCGACCAGCACCACCCCGAGGAGCATCCCGGCCAGCGGGACGAGGGCTTCCTCCATCGGCCGTAGCATCCACCATTTCACCCGCCGCGGGTGAGGACGCCGCACCCGGCCGCGGCGATGCTGCAGCGATGGAGCAGCCAGCGGCTGCCGACGGCCGTCCCGGGGACAGGTGGCGGGGCCGTCCCCCGCGGGACGTGGCCCTGCTCCTGGCCGGTACGGCCGCGCTCGTCATCGCCTTCTGGCTGGTCTTCCGGCTCCGCAGCCTGCTGGTGATGCTGCTGATCTCGTTCTTCCTGTCCTTCGCCCTCGAGCCGCCGGTGAACCTGCTGGCCGCCCGGGGCTGGCGGCGGGGGCTGGGCACGGCGGTGGTGTTCGTCGCCATCGTGGTCGCGGTGGTGCTGTTCGTCGCCGCCCTCGGGTCGCTGCTGGTGACCCAGATCGGCGAGCTGGTCGACGCCATCCCCGGCTACACCCAGCAGGTCGTCGACTTCCTCAACGACCGCCTCGGCACCGACCTGTCCGCCGGAGAGCTGGCCGACCAGCTGCGCGCCAACCAGGGGGTCAAGGACTTCGTCAACGGCCTGGCCGCCGGGGCCGTCGGCCTGTCGACCACCCTGGTGGGGCTGGTGCTGCAGGCCTTCACGATCGGGCTGTTCACCTTCTACCTGGTGGCCGACGGGCCGCGGCTGCGCCGGACCGTCTGCTCGGTGCTGCCCCCCGGCCGCCAGGAGGTGGCCCTGCGTGTCTGGGACCTGGCCATCGACTCGACCGGCGGCTATGTCTACTCCCGGGTCCTGCTCGCCGCCGTCTCGGCCGTGGCCACGACCCTGTTCCTGACCCTGGTGGGGGTGCCCTACCCGCTCGCCCTCGGCCTCTGGGTGGGGCTGGTCTCCCAGTTCGTCCCCACCGTGGGCACCTACCTGGCCGGCGCCCTGCCGGTGCTGATCGCCCTGCTCGACAACCCGGTCACCGCCCTCTGGGTGCTGGCGTTCATCGTCGTCTACCAGCAGTTCGAGAACATGATCCTGTCGCCCAAGATCACCGCCCGGACGATGGCCCTGCACCCGGCGGTCGCCTTCGGGGCGGTCATCGCCGGCGGGGCGATCATGGGGCCGATCGGGGCGCTGCTGGCCCTGCCGGCCGCGGCCTGCGGGCAGGCCCTGGTGTCCATCTACCTCCACCGCTACGAGGTCATCGCCGACCCGATGACCAGCACGCCGTACCCGGCGAGGAGGGCCCGATGAACCGTGAGCAGCGCCTCGAGATGCTCGGGCGGCTGGCCCCCAGGGGCTAGGACGTGGCCGTGACTCGCGCCGGCCGGGCCAGGAACTCGATGATGGCCAGGACGATCAGCAGGGCCAGGGTGAGGCCGAGGACGACCTTGCCGGTGGGGCGGCCCCAGAAGACCAGGGCCAGGGCGGCCACGGTCACCGCGGCGATCCGCAGGGCCCGCTTGTTGGCCCCCACCCAGACCCCGACCGGGCCGGTGCGCAGCCCGGCCCGCTCGGCGCTGCCGGCCAGCCAGCCGATCGCCTCATTGAGGCCCTGGCGGGTCCGCACGGCCGTGACCGAGCTGCCGGACAGGAACGCCCCCGCCGCCACCACCAGGGCCAGGACCAGCACGGTCCGCAGGCCCAGGCGCAGGAACCGGACGATGGTGTCGTACAGCACCGCGGCGGCGTCGTGGGGCAGCACCGTGGCCGGGACGGCGTCCAGGTAGATGGACCGGAACACGGCCAGCCCGAGGGCCAGCAGCACCATCCCGACCGCGACCCCCAAGGCGGCCCCGACCAGGGCCCGGCGGTGGTCCTTGGCCACGTAGACCCCGATGGCCAGCAGGATCAGGGCCAGGATCGGCAGCCAGATGCCAAGGGTGTTGAGCAGGTTGAACCCGGCCCGGACCCGGGTGATGTCCTTGGACTGGAACAGCACGAAGGAGGCCTCGACCTCCGGGATCCGGGAGGCGATGGTGAACCCGGCGTCGACCAGGCGCTGCTTGACCACCTGGATGAAGGCGGCCAGGTTGACGCTGACGGTGTCGTTCTCGACCGTGACCGCGCCCCCGCCCTCCCCGGTCAAGGCCCTGACCAGCTCTTCGTGGGCGGCCCGGTTGGCCTGGACCCAGGCGTCGGCGAAGGCGTCGCTGGCCACGACCTTGCCGACCTGGTCGCGGGTGAAGCTCTGGATGCCGCTGGCGATCGGGACCGCCAGCGCCTGGAGCTGGCTGGCCACGGTCGGGCTCAGGCCCCGGTCGGCCAGGACCTGGACCGCCTGGTTGGTCACGCCCTGGACGTCGATGTAGGTGAAGACCTTGGCGGTGATCTGGTCGGCGATGGCCGCCTGGATGGCCGGGTCGTCGGCCAGGGGGGTGACCGTGGCCACGTACCGGTCGGTGTTGGTCACCTGGTTACGGGTCCACACCGCCACCACCGACAACGGGGCGAGCACGCAGCCGACCACGATCAGCAGCGTTGCCACCACCGTCCGCCAGCGTCCCCGCACCACCGGACGACCCGGCGGGCGCCCCGGCGCCTCGGCCGGCACGCTCGCGCGCAGCCGCGCCACCTCGGCCCGCAGGCGCTCCAGCTCCGCCCGCTCCTCGCCGGTCAGCTCAGATTCCTGCCGCATGCGGTCACCGCCCTGGTCGCTGGCACTGCGGCACTGTCTCGCCCGGACGTGGGGGCGGTCATCATCCTTCTCGGGTGATCCTGGTCCCGATCACCGCCGTCGGCGTGGACGGTCCGCACCCGCGGAGGTGCATCCCCTCCGCGGGTGCGGGTGCCGGCCGGGCCGGCGGTCAGGGTGCCGGCTCGCGCGGGGCCTCCTCGCGCGGGCCGGCGCTGGCGGTGTCGAGATCGCTGACGTGGGTGGTGCCGTAGCCCTCGCGCTCGGGGTGGCCGTGCTCGCCCCTGGTCATGGCGAACTCCTCCTCGGGGGAGAGGACCAGGCGGTGCCGGCCGGCGATGGCGAAGTAGACGATGCCGAGCAGGAAGTAGATCAGGGTCCCGTACACGCCGGGGCGGTAGTCCTCGTTGGAATACAGCGAGATCAGCGACACCAGGGCGATCGCCCCGGCGATGGCGGCGCCCCAGATCCCCACCGGGCTGCGGTAGGGCCGCTCGATGTTGGGAAGGTTGCGGCGCAGCATGATGAACGACAGGCACTGCATGAAGTAGGAGACGACGGCCCCGAACACCGCCATGTAGAGCAGCGCCCCCACGATCTTGCCGGCCAGGGCGCCCTCGCTCTGGCCGAGCTCGTAGATCAGCACGGCCAGGGCGTAGCCCACGACCGCCCCCGCGATCAGGGCGATGTGGGGGGTGTTGCGGGTGGGGTGGGTGACCGACAGGGCCTTGGGGAAGTAGCCGGCCCGCGACAGCGAGTAGGTGTTGCGGCCGTAGGCGTAGATGATGGTGAAGAAGCTGGCGATCAGGCCCGTCAGCCCGATCAGGGCCAGTAGCTCGGCCCCTGTCCCCTCACCGAACACGGCCTTGAAGCCGTCGAACAGCGGGGTGGCCGAGACGCCGATATCGGCCGCGCCCCCGTCGACGCCGGTGTTGAGCAGCAGGATCCCGAGGCCGGTGACGACCAGGGTGGTCAGGCCCCAGATGGTGGCCCGGGGGACGTCGCGTTTGGGATCGTGCGACTCCTCGGCGGCCAGCGGTAACTCCTCGATGGCCAGGTAGAACCAGATGGCGAAGGGGAGAGCGGGGAAGATCCCCCCGATCCCGTGGGGCAGGAACGAGGACCCCCCGGCGTCGGGCGGGATGTTGGTCCACAGGCTGGTGTCGAGCTTGCCCGAGGCCAGCACCGAGATGAAGAAGAAGCCAAGGATGCCGAGGGCGAGGATGTTGATGACCACGGTGAAGCGCATCGTGGCCTCGATGCCGATGATGTTGATCCACACGAACACCACGTAGAAGACCGCCCACCAGGTGACCGGGCTGTTCCACCAGGGCGAGCCGGCGATGTCGAACAGGCCCACCACGATGTCGTGCATCAGGAAGCCCATGGCTCCCACCACCACCGCCGGGGTGATGACGTACTCCATGTTCTCGGCCAGCCCGGTGATGAACCCGCCCCAGGGCCCCATCGCCGAGCGGGCGAAGGAATAGGCCCCGCCGGTGTGGGGCAGGGCCGGCGACATCTCGGCGATGCTGTAGCACAGGCCGTAGTACATGACCGTGATGACCACCATCGCGATCAGCAGCCCACCGAACCCGCCGGCGTCCAGCCCCAGGTTCCAGCCGTAGAAGTCGCCGGAGATGACCGCGGCCACGCCCAGCGACCACAACGACCAGAAGGCCGCGTGCCGCCGGAGCTTGCGCCGGCCGAAGTAGTCGTCCCCGGCCTCCTGGTAGCTCACCGATCCGACTTTGCGTCGCTCCTGAGCCACGCCACAACCCCCTTCTCCTCGGGAAGTTGTCTGACAGATCTTCTGCTAAGGGTCACACTGCCGGGATCGTAAGGGGGAGGTTGTACCGAGTCAAGCTCCTTGACCCTGGCTGAGTTGTCTGACGTATACTCCTCGCCAGCATGGAGAGGCCACCGCGGGGCACCCGCGCCCGACCGCGGCTGCGCTCGGTCTCGGTCCAGGACGAGCTCAAGCAGCGCATCGACCGGGGAGAGCTCACGGCCGGGGCCCGACTGCCCTCCGAGCCCGAGCTGGCCGCCGAGCTCCAGGTGTCCCGGGCCACCCTGCGCGAGGCCCTGCGGACCATGGAGCTGGAGGGGCTGCTGCGGCGCCGCCAGGGGTCGGGCACCTTCGTGGCCGAGCACCCCCGCATGGCCACCAGCCTGGACGTGAACTTCGGGGTCACCGACGCCATCCGGGCCGCCGGCATGACCGCCGGGATCGCCCAGGCGCGGCACTGGGTCGAGCCGGCCCCGGCCGGCGAGGCCGCCCTGCTGGAGCTCGAGCCGGGCCAGGACGTGCTGGTGATCGAGCGGGTCCGGACCGCCGAGGGCAAGCCGGTGGTGCTGTCGCGCGACCTGGTGCCCAGCCGGCTGGTGGGGGGGAACGACCGGGCCGTCCAGGGGATGCTGGAACGGTCCATCTACGACGTGCTGGAACGAGAGCTCGGCATCGTCATCTCCCACGGCGTGGCCAGGTTCCGGCCGGTGCGGGCCGGCCACGCCGTCGCCGCCCGCCTCGGCGTGCCCCGGGGCGAGCTGCTGCTCTACCTCTGG